>Ga0255130_1000014_pt1 | contig 46956 bp, 36 predicted proteins | sample Law_Yuk_RepB_8d_FD_188560 | JGI IMG/M metagenome (GOLD analysis project Ga0255130, IMG submission 188560) | Freshwater microbial communities from St. Lawrence River, New York, United States - Law_Yuk_RepB_8d | ecosystem: Environmental > Aquatic > Freshwater > River | place: USA: New York...
CATGGTCAGAGCTATCCCAAGGCCAATTGCCCATGTGATGGGCTCATTGAATAAGAACCAGGCCATCAAGGCAGTGGTGGGTGGTGTCAAGTACATCAAACTGGTGACCTTGGTAGCTGCTCCATGACGGATCATCACAAATAACAGAGAGCTGGCCCCGATCGACAAGGCGAATATCGACCATAATAAAGAAAATATCAATTCTGGAACCCAAGCAACCTCTCTGGTTTCGAACATCATCATGAGTGGCACACAAACAATGGCTGAAGCAGCAAATTGAATCACCGAGCCCGTGCGTAAGTCAAACTGAGGGCAATACTTCTTTTGATAAAGAGTACCTGCTGTGATTGATAGCAAAGCAATGATGATGAAGATAAAACTTAAATCACTGAAACCAATCATGACAATCTTGGCCCAAACAACCAATCCAACACCCAATAGACCAATCACCAAGCCAAGCCATTGAACAGGTCGTACCTTTTCAGCTACCCAAGATGCTAATAAAGCGGTCAGAATTGGTTGAAGACCCACAATCAAGGCTGTTAGTCCTGCAGACATTCCTTCACGAACGGCAGCCCATACGCCACCTAGATAGCCAGCCTGAAGGAGTACTCCGGCAATTGCAATGTGGATGATTTGTGACTTTCTTGGCCAAGGAGCTTTCCAAAGTAAAACGATTGGGATCATGCAAATCAGCACACCCAAAAAGCGCATACTCAGAAATGTCATGGGCTCAGCATGAGGCATACCGTAACGAGCAATGATGAAACCCGTGCTCCAGATGATCACAAAAATTGGCGCAATCCATGGCGTTAAATATCGAATCCATGAATTGCTCATTTATTGTTTGACCTTTAATTCTTTGAATAGTTGAAGGGCTAATTGTACGGTTTGAGCATGCACTTCAACCGTAGTTTCAATATTGATGCCATACCCTCCTGCCATCGCTATGGCGATTGGTAGATCATGTGTTTTGGCAAAGTCCAAAACCATTTGATCTCGCAGGCATAAACCTTTGAGGCTTAATTTCAAACGTCCCAATCGATCACCCTCATGAGGGTCAGCCCCAGCCAAATAAATCAGCATATCCGGCTTGAATTCAGACTCCATCTGATTCAAAGCATGAGCAAGATGAAGCAAATATTCATCATCGGAACATCCGTCACTCAATCCCACATCCAAATGACTTGATTCTTTTCTAAAGGGAAAATTCTTCTCTCCGTGAAGTGACAATGTGTAACAACTCGGGTCTTTGCCCAAAATCGCTGCTGTGCCATTGCCTTGATGAACATCTAAATCAATGATGGCAACGTTCATGTTTCTTAAGTTCTGTAGATACTTTGAGGCCACTGCTGCATCATTGAAGACACAAAAGCCACTTCCTTTATTAGCATATGCGTGATGGGTACCACCCGCTAGATTCACTGAAACCCCATCTTCTAGGGCGCTGATACATGCTGAAATGGTTGCCCCCGCAGACCTTTTGGATCTTTCAACCATGAGTTCACTCCATGGAAAACCGATTTCTCTGATTTCTGCAGTACTTAACTTCCCCTGGGTCACCCGTTTGACGTACTCCTGATCATGTACTCGGATCAAATCCTCATCACTGGCAGCTGGTGGTTCTTTGAGCTCCAAACCATCCAATAAGGCCACTTGATCCCTCAATAGACGGTATTTTTGCATTGGAAATCGATGCCCATCAGGTAATGGGAGGACAAAATGATCGGTATAAAAGGCTTTCACCCCCTGATTTTGCCTTTTTTTCACATTGTGGTCTTGACTTAGTCTATTTAAGACCTATACTTATATTTGTGCAGTGCAACATTTATTGTTCACCCTTTAATTTACTTGGAGAAATCATGACATTAACCCCAGAACAAATCGCAGCAGCAAACAAAGCAAACTTGGAAACATTGTTGAATTTAACGAACAAAGCCTTTGAAGGTGTAGAAAAGCTTGTTGAATTGAACATGGCAGTAGCAAAAACTGCAATGACTGAGAACGTACAAAATGCTAAGCAAGCACTTTCAGTGCGTGATGCTCAGCAATTAATGGCTATGCAAGCAGGTATGGTTCAGCCTTTAGCTGAAAAGATCATGTCTTACAGCCGTCATCTTTACAACATTGCAAACGAAACTCAAACAACTTTCACTTCAGTTGCTGAGTCACAGTTAAAGAAAAGCACTGGCAACGTGAACGGCATGGTTGAAGAGCTTTCAAAGAATGCTCCTGCTGGTTCAGAAGCTACTATCCAGGCGATCAAACAAGCCATGGCTGCAGCAAACAATGCATATGAAACAACACAAAAATCTATCAAGCAAGCGGTGGATTTAGCTCAAAACAACTTCAATGCTGCAGCTAACACAGCAGTTAAAGCTGCTCGCGGCAAGAAGTAAGCAAGATGCAAGCCATTTGAATCATCATAATGGCATGAAAGAATTGAAGTAGTAACAGTTGTCTCCTCGGTACCCAGTTAGATCTAATCTACAAGTACCTTTTAACCCCCGCCTCGTGCGGGGGTTTTTTTATGTCTGGAGACCTGCAGGCTTTGAGGCTTTAAGACTCAGAGCTAATAGCTAACTATTTTTTCTTGGTTGGAGGTAAGTCAGTGCAAGTGCCATGCGCCACTTCAGCAGCCATACCAACAGATTCACCAAGGGTTGGATGTGGATGAATTGTCTTACCAATATCAACAGCGTCAGCACCCATCTCGATGGCCAAACAAACTTCACCAATCAAATCACCCGCATGGGTACCAACAATGCCGCCACCAATGATGCGATGAGTTTCTTTATCAAATAACAACTTTGTAAATCCTTCATCACGACCATTCGCAATTGCGCGACCACTGGCTGCCCATGGGAACAAACCTTTTTCATAAGCAATGCCTTGAGCTTTACATTGCTCTTCTGTAAGACCCGCCCATGCAACTTCAGGATCTGTATAAGCAACAGAAGGAATTTGCTTGGCGTCAAAGAAAGCCTTGTGCCCTGCTGCAACTTCTGCGGCGACGTGTGCTTCATGAACAGCTTTGTGAGCCAACATAGGTTGACCGACCAAATCGCCAATTGCAAAAATATGACTCACATTCGTACGCAATTGTTTATCAACCGGAATAAAGCCGCGCTCATCAACCGCCACCCCAGCTTTATCAGCATCCAACTTCTTACCATTCGGAGTACGGCCAACGGCAACTAAAACAAGGTCATATACCTGAGGAGTTGCTGGAGCCTTTTCACCTTCAAAGGTCACATGGATACCATCTGGTTTTGCCTCAGCTTTACTAGCACGTGTCTTCAACATGATGTTGTCAAAACGTGGAGCGTTAACCTTCTCCCATACCTTTTCCAAATCACGGTCTGCACCAGCCATCAAACCATCCAACATTTCAGCAATATCAATTTTGCTGCCCAAGGTGCTGTAGACAGTCGCCATCTCTAAACCGATGATGCCGCCACCAATCACCAACATTCTCTTAGGCACCTTCTCAAGCTTTAATGCGCCAGTACTATCAACGATTCTTGGGTCCTTGGGTAAGAAAGGCAACATCACAGCTTGACTACCGGCAGCAATGATCGCTTTTTGAAAACGAATCACTTCCTTTTGACCATTGGTTTTCTTAGAATCACCTTCAGTCACTTCGACTTCAACGTGATAAGCATCTAAGAATCGACCAATACCACGCACTGTTTTAACTTTACGAGCTTTGGCCATACCAGCAAGACCGCCCGTTAACTTACCAATCACGGTTTCTTTATGAGCCCGTAATTTATCAATTTCAATCTTTGGTGCACCGTATGAAATACCATGTGCCGCCATGGCCTTCACTTCATCCATGATGGCAGCTGTGTGCAACAAAGCTTTTGATGGAATACAACCCACGTTCAAGCAAACACCACCCAGGGTTGCGTAACGCTCAACGATGATGGTGTTCATGCCTAGGTCAGCACTTCTGAAAGCGGCGCTGTAACCACCAGGACCTGCGCCCAAGACCAACATGTCACACTCATGGTCAACTTTTCCAGCGTAGGAGCCGGCTGCAGGAGTACTTAATTTCGGAGCTTCGGTTTTCGGAGCCGCCTCTTTGATTGGAGCTGCTGCTGGTTTAGCAGCATCGGTAGCCACATCGAGGGTAGCAATCACCATGCCTTGATTGATCTTGTCACCAACCTTGACGCTGATAGAAACAATTTTGCCAGCTTGCTCACTCGGCACTTCCATGGTCGCCTTGTCAGACTCCAAGACCAACAGTGCTTGCTCTTTTTCAACCTGATCACCTGGTTTGACCAAAACTTCAATCACAGGCACATCATGAAAATCACCAATATCAGGAACTTTGATTTCTACTGTAGGCATATCAATATTCCTTAAAGAACAACACGACGGAAATCAGCCAATAACTCAGCCAAATACACGTTGAATCTTGTCGCTAAGGCACCATCAATCACGCGATGATCTGCAGTGAGTGACAATGGGCAAATTAATTTTGGTACAAACTGTTTCCCATCCCAAACAGGCTTCATGCTGGCTTTATTGACACCCAAAATAGCCACCTCTGGTGCGTTGATGATTGGCGCAAAGTAAGTTCCACCAATACCACCCAAAGATGAAATCGTGAAAGAAGCACCCTGCATTTGATCAGGCTTCAATTTGCCCTCTCGTGCAAGTTTGGCCAACTCACCAGTTTCTTTTGCGATTTCAAAAATACCTTTTTTGTCAGCATTTTTTACGACCGGCACCACCAAACCGTTTGGTGTATCTGCGGCAAAGGCAATGTGGAAGTATTTTTTCATCACCAAGTTATCACCATCCAAGGAACTATTAAATTCTGGATACTTCTTCAAAGCATTCACCGCCGCCTTGATCAAGAAAGCCAACATCGTGACTTTGATGCCTTGCTTTTCATTGTCCTTATTTGTCATCACACGGAACGCTTCTAGGTCAGTGATATCAGCATCTTCGTGATAAGTCACGGCTGGAATCATGACCCAATTGCGAGAGAGATTGGCAGCAGATAATTTCTGAATGCGAGATAAGGGCTTGGTTTCTGTTTCACCAAATTTGCTGAAATCAATTTTTGGCCACGGCAAGAGATTCAAGCCACCAGAGGCTGCTACTGGAGCACCCGCTGGAGATACTGCCTGTCCAGTCATGATGTTTTTCACATAGGCCTGAACGTCTTCTTGAGAAATTCTGCCTTTAGGTGCAGTACCAATCACCCTCGTCACATCAACGCCAAGTTCTCTGGCGTACTTACGAACAGATGGACTTGCATGACTGATTCCACCCGATGATGGAATAGATTCATTGCGCGTTGCTGATGCTTGAGGCGCACTCTGAACTGGTGCTGGAGTACTTGCTGGAGCACTTACTTGGGGTGCTGCTGCAGGAGCCGCAGTTGGAGCTTTACTTGTTGCTGCAGTTGGTGAAGCAACTGCTGATGAAGATTCTAGAATCACCACCAAATCACCTTCAGAGATACTTTCCCCTACTTTTACTTTGACTTCCTTCACAACGCCAGCGTGTGAAGAAGGCACATCCATGGTTGCTTTGTCTGATTCCAAGGTCACCAAAGATTGCTCTTTTTCAACCACATCACCAGGCTTCACATGGACCTCGATCACAGGAACGCCTTTGTAATCACCAATATCAGGAACAGTCACATTCACCAAACCACCAGCAGCTTGAGCGGCTGCTGGTACTACTGTTTTTTGTGGAGCTACTGAAGCAGTCGCTGCAGGTGCAGCTACTGGGGCTGCCTGAGCTGATGCGGAACCTGATTCTTCCAAAAGAATCACCACATGACCTTCAGAAATGTTGTCGCCTACTTTAACTTTGACTTCTTTGACCACTCCAGAATGAGACGAAGGTACATCCATGGTGGCTTTGTCTGATTCCAAGGTCACCAAAGATTGCTCTTTTTCAACGACATCACCAGGCTTCACATGGACCTCGATCACAGGAACGCCGTCATAATCTCCAATATCAGGAACTTTGATTTCTATCACTTGGCTCATCTTAGTTTCCTCACACAGTCATTGGGTTTGGTTTTTTAGGATCAAGACCGTATTTCTTGATAGCTTCTGCAACCTTCTTGTGGTCAATTTGACCTTCATCAGCCAAAGTCTTGAGCGCAGCAACAGTTACCCAGCGACGATCCACCTCAAAGAAATGACGAAGCTTTTCACGCGTATCAGAGCGACCATAACCATCTGTGCCTAATACGGTGTATCGCTTACCGATATTCTGAATAGCAGGTCTGATTTGTTCTGGGAACAAACGTACATAGTCAGTAGCAACAATCACTGGACCTGAGGTGTCTTTCAACATTTTCTCAACATGAGATAGAGCAGGTTTGTCAGTAGGGTTCAACATATTTTGACGTGATACGGCATTCCAATCACGACCCAACTCTGTGAAGCTTGGGCAACCCCAAATATCAGAAGCGACACCCCAATCATCACGCAACATATTGGCAGCTTCAATTACCTCACGGAAAATTGTGCCGCTACCAAGAAGCTGAACTTTTAGTTTGGCTTTGGCATCGCCAACACTTGTTAAGCGATACATGCCCTTCAAGATGTCACTCTCAGCACCCTTAGGCATCGCTGGGTGAGCATAGTTCTCATTCATCAAGGTGATGTAGTAATAAACATCATCTTGATTCGTCATCATGCGACGCATACCGTCTTGAATAATCACAGCCAATTCAAAAGCAAAGGTTGGGTCATAGCTGATGCAGTTTGGAATTGCACCACTCCACAAATGACTGTGACCATCTTCGTGCTGCAAACCTTCACCGTTCAATGTGGTTCTACCAGCAGTACCACCCAATAAGAAACCACGACTGCGCATATCTCCAGCAGCCCAAGCCAAGTCGCCGATACGCTGGAAACCAAACATTGAGTAGAAAATGTAGAACGGCAACATTGGTACGCCATGTGTTGAATAGGAAGTAGCTGCAGCGATCCAATCACACATCGCACCAGCTTCATTGATACCCTCTTGCAAAATTTGACCGTGCTTGTCTTCTTTATAGAACATCAACTGATCATGATCTTGCGGGGTGTAAAGTTGACCCAACTGGTTCCAAATACCCAATTGACGGAACATGCCTTCCATACCAAATGTTCTAGATTCATCAGGAACAATCGGCACCACACGCTTACCAATGGTCTTGTCTTTCACAACCATGTTCAACATACGAACGAAAGCCATGGTGGTTGAAATTTCACGACCCTCAACAGTGGCCTCAAGCAATGGGGTAAATACTTCAAGCTTTGGCACTTCCAAGCTTTCTGCTTTGGCTCTGCGTTGAGGAAGATAACCACCCAACTCCATGCGACGTTCACGCATGTAATTCAACTCAGGACTACCCTCTTCAAATTTGACCAAAGGTAATTCCTCTAGCTTGTCATCTGTTACAGGAATCTTGAATTGATCTCTGAAGGCTTTGATGTCTTCAATGTTCATTTTCTTGGCTTGGTGAGCGATATTCATGCCCTGACCCGAGCCACCCATGCCGTAACCCTTGATGGTCTTAGCCAAAATAACGGTTGGTTGGTTTTTATGATTAGCTGCTGCATGGAAAGCTGCATAGACTTTATGTGGATCATGACCACCACGATTCAGATTCCAAACATCTTCATCGCTCCAGTCTGCAACCAAAGCTTCTAATTCTGGTGTATTGAATACAATCTTTCTGACATATGCACCACTCTTGGCTTTCATGGTCTGGTACTCACCATCCACGATCTCGCCAAGACGCTTCATTAAAATACCCTTTTTGTCTCGGGCAAATAAAGCATCCCAATGAGTACCCCAGATGAGTTTGATCACATTCCAACCAGCGCCTCTGAATTCAGATTCAAGTTCCTGAATGATTTTTCCGTTACCGCGAACTGGACCATCTAAACGCTGCAAATTACAGTTGATCACGAAACACAAGTTATCTAAGTTTTCTCTTCCGGCCATACCAATAGCACCCAATGATTCAGGTTCATCGGTCTCACCATCACCCAAGAAAGCCCAAACTTTTCTTCCCTCGGTTTGCGCCATGCCACGGTCTTGCAAATATTTCATGAAGCGGGCTTGGTAAATAGCCATGATTGGACCCAAGCCCATTGATACAGTTGGGAACTGCCAAAAATCTGGCATCAACCAAGGATGCGGATAGCTTGAAATACCCTTGCCATCAACTTCTTGACGGAAGTTGTTTAAATTTTCTTCGGTTAAACGACCCAACATATAAGCTCGGGCATACACACCGGTAGCGACGTGACCCTGCACAAACACCAAATCACCACCGTGATTATCAGAAGGAGCATGCCAAAAGTGGTTAAAGCCGACATCGTAAAGAGTGGCTGCTGATTGAAATGATGAGATGTGTCCGCCAACGTTTGTATCTTTGTTGGCCTTTAAAACCATCGCCATTGCATTCCAACGAGTGTAAGAGCGAATCTTATGCTCAATCTCTTGATCACCAGGAAGCTTGGCTTGCTGTTCTACAGGAATCGTATTGATATAAGGAGTCTCTGCATGAAACGGCTGCACCACACCACTCACGCGGGCATGTGATATCTGCTCATCGATCAAGAATGCAGCGCGATCAACACCCTCTTGTTGAATGACACCATTGAGGGCATCAATCCATTCTTTGGTTTCAATTGGATCAATATCCTGAGAGCCATTAGCTCCCTTTTGTTGATTTGGTAGATCAGCCATACTTATCTCCTGATAACTTCGCTCTATAAGGGCTTGGCCCTTTTTGTCTTGTTGAAATTCTAAAAACGCCAGGTTCCCTGAGCAAGCAATATTTCATATAACGAAGTTATTTATCACTATATGGAATTATGTTGCGTGGCAATAAACTGGAAAAATAGAAAAAAATCAGTGATTCAGTATCCTCCCGAATTACACTCTAGGATTGCATGGTTTTCCCTAAGTAAATAAGTATTCATTTGAAAAAAGTTATTCATCAATATCTTGGTCAAGCCATCAAGAAATACCGATCAAAAGCCCTCAAGCAAAGGGCAAGGTCTTATACATTCTTGTACACACCAATATTGGCCATTGTGCTATTCACATGCGCAATGGGATTAATTCTGTGGACCCTGAATTACCAAGATAAAAATCAGCAGCAATACACACTCTATCGAGAAAGTGCTTTTGCCAAACAAAGAATCTTGCTGCGATTCGCAGCCAATGAAGATGCGATCCTAGAGTTAAGTCGTGAAATCAGTAATTCTGCAAGCAAAGCCCAATACCCAGAGTCATTCTTAAAGCTTTCAACTAAATTAATACAAGACAGCCCAGAAATTTTGCAACTTCGTTGGTTAGATAGTAGACAAAATCGCATCGCTACTCTGCCGAATAACCCCAGCTATTCAAAGTGGTCAGATAGAACATCGATTAAATCTGTGCTCGACACAGAGTTAAACGTTATTTTTTCTGAGGCGGCCGAGTCCAATAAAGCAACATACGGAAGAATGCTGGGCTTTCATCCAGCAGAAAATGAAACTTCCAATACAGACAGACAATATGTTTTTTGGCATGTAACCCCCATCATTCAGAATGGTGCAGTGACTGGTGGTATTGCCACTCTTTACTCAGGAAAAAGAATTTTGCAGCACATGGTTCCTAGTGAATTGAATGGGCTCTACCGTTTTGCCCTAGTAGATAGCTCAGGCAAAGAGTTGGTCAGCTCTAATCCGAAACGATCCAGCTCAAGATCTTTGGAGCACAACGTTACTTTGGATAAAACACCGATTCCACTGACTTTGCATGTCAGCACATACCCGCCACCCACAAACCTAACCTATCGAACATTGCTTTGGCTAGTGATTGGCTTGAGTAGCTTCGTTCTATGGAGCTTGTGGTCTGTTTGGAAGCAAACCTCTAAACGTTATTCGATACAGAAAGATTTGCAAACTGAAACTAATTTCAGACGTGCCATGGAAGAATCAATCACGATTGGTTTAAGAGCGCATGACATGCAGGGGAAAATCACTTATGTGAATCCAGCTTTTTGCGAAATGACAGGCTGGACACGACATGAACTGGTTGGTATGTCGCCACCATTTCCTTACTGGTCCTCTGAGTTGGTACCTGATCTGACCCAAAAAATGGCTGTTGCTTTAAAAGGTAACTCTCCCAAAGCGGGCTTTGAGGCAATTTTGCAGAAAAAAAATGGCGTCAAAATCAATTCCAGAACGTTTGTTTCACCCTTGATTGATGAAAAAGGTGAGCAATCTGGCTGGATCAGTTCGATTGTTGACATAACGGAGCCTATCAAAGCACGACAAGAATTAGCATTGGCTCAAGAACGGTTCACCACAGTATTGGAAAGTCTTGATGCTGCAGTGTCAGTTATTTCGTTGCAAAGTGGACAACTCTTGTTTGCCAACAAGTATTACCGAGAAACTTTTGGTAACACCACAAAAGCTCACCTTGACTTGGCGGGCCATGAAATCAATCCGGAGGATGTGGGGGCATTGGATATTGACAGCGTAGACGGCTTTGCTGGGCTTCCAGCGTCCGCTCTAACACCAACTCAGTCTGATTTCAGAGAGATTCAAATCAATCAAACCAAACTTTGGTATGAAGTAAGACGTCGTTACATCTCTTGGGTCGATGGTCACTTAGCTCAACTGATGATTGCAACAGACATTACTGCCAGAAAAAAAGTTGAAGATCAAACAAGAGAGCAAGAGGAAAAGCTTCAGTTTTCCAGTCGCTTGACAACCATGGGTGAAATGGCCTCCTCTTTGGCACATGAATTGAATCAGCCGCTTGCAGCGATCTCAAACTATTGCACAGGTATAGCCAATCGATTGAAATCGCAACAAAACATAGACATTGAAAAAGATATCTTGCCTGCAATTGAAAAGGCAACGAAACAAGCTCATCGCGCTGGCACAATCATTCAACGTATCAGGGGCTTCGTGAAAAGAAGTCAACCTCAGAGTGTGCTGGTCAATGTAGCCACAATCATTGAAGACTCAGTTGGATTGGCTGAAATTGAAGCACAAAGATATGGTGTTCAAATCAGCATCTCTTTTGCAGATAATTTGCCCAAAGTCTTTTTAGATCCAATTTTGATCCAGCAGGTTCTGGTGAATCTATTGAAAAATGCGATTGACGCCATTAAAAATATCCCTGTCAAAGTTAACTCTTCAAAGTTAATCAAGCTGGGAGTTGATATTGATAACTCCGTTTCACCAGCCATGCTGCGGATACGTGTCATGGATCAGGGACCAGGCATCCCTGAAGATGCCCTAGAAAGACTCTATGAGCCCTTCTTTAGCACCAAACATGATGGTATGGGCATGGGTTTGAACATCTGCCGCTCCATCATTGAGTCTCATCATGGCCGCCTATGGGCAGAAAACAATGCCCCAGAAAAAGATCAGCCTGGTATTGGCTGCACCTTTACAATACTACTTCCCTTGGATAAATAAGCATATGAACAATAAAACTGAAATCGTTTATGTCGTTGATGACGACGAAGCTGTGAGAGATTCATTGACATGGCTCTTAGAAAGCAATGGCTACACTGTTAAGTGCCAGCCAAGCGCGGAAAGGTTTCTGCAAGCTCTTCAGGGCGATCACAAGGAAACAGTTTCTTGTCTGATTCTTGATGTGCGCATGCCAGGCATGTCAGGTCTTGAACTTCAAGAGCGTCTTTTAGCCGAAGGCATTCCTATGCCAATCTCTTTTATTACTGGACACGGCGATGTTTCAATGGCTGTTTCAACCATGAAAAAAGGAGCGATAGATTTCATTGAAAAACCTTTCAAAGAGTCTGAATTAAAAGTATTGGTTGAAAAGATGCTGACCAGAGCAAGAGTCGACTATGCGAAAGCTGATACACAAAAGAACACGCAAAATCTTTTGAGCAAGTTAACTGGTAGAGAAAAGCAAGTTTTAGAAAGAATTGTCGCGGGTCGACTCAATAAACAAATTGCAGATGACTTGAATATTTCTATCAAAACAGTTGAAGCACATCGTGCCAATATCATGGAAAAGCTCAACGTCAACACTGTTGCGGACCTCCTAAGACTCGCTTTATCTGAATCAAATAAATAATATGCCTGCACAAATCATTGACGGCAACGCGCTTGCCAAAAAAATCAGACTAGAGATTGCTGCTAAAACAGCCATTTTGACTGCCAAAGGCGTTAAGCCTGGCCTAGCTGTTTTGTTAGTCGGTGAAGATCCAGCCAGCCAGGTTTATGTTAGAAACAAAGTGAAGGCCTGTGAGGATGTTGGAATGTATTCCATTCTAGAAAGACATCCTGCTGATTTGAGCGAAAAAGCCCTGCTTGCCCGAATCAATGAATTGAACCATGATAAAAACATCCATGGCATCTTGGTTCAACTGCCATTACCAAAGCACATTGACAGCCACCGCGTGATTGAAGCCATTGCCCCTGAAAAAGATGTGGATGGTTTTCATGTGGCGAATGCTGGCGCTTTGATGATTGGTGCACCTTTATTCAGACCATGCACCCCTTATGGTTGTATGAAAATGCTAGAGAGCATTGACTATCCAATCCGAGGTGCCAGGGCCGTCGTGATTGGCGCCTCTAATATTGTTGGCAAACCCATGGCGATGCTGCTCTTGCAAGCTGGGGCAACTGTCACGATTTGCAACAGCAAAACCAAAGACTTAACGGCTCACACCAAAGAAGCAGATATCTTGGTCGTGGCCACTGGCAAACCAAAAATGATCACTGCCAGTATGGTTAAAAGTGGCGCTGTGGTCATTGACGTTGGTATCAATCGTTTGCCAGATGGCAAGCTTTGTGGCGACGTAGACTTTGATGAAGTGAAGTATGTTGCCAGCGCTATTACGCCTGTACCAGGTGGCGTTGGCCCTATGACGATCACAATGCTTTTGTTGAATACGCTTGAGGCTGCTGAAAGAGTCAAAGCTTAAAGACCCTTTCGGCGCAAGCCTTTTTACTCCTGAACTTATTTCAATTTCAGGACATAATAATGAGTATGAATAATCCAATACTCAATCCATTACTTTCCTTTGGCAAAAGCCTTCCAGAATACAGCTCTATTAAGGCTGTTGATATCAAACCCGCTATTGAGCAACTACTCTCTGAAGCTCAAAAAGCGGTTGATCTCTCTTTAAAATCATCCACTCCTGCCACTTGGCTCGACTTAGTAGAGCCACTTGAAGATGCTACTGAAAATCTTGGGCGCGCTTGGGGGGTGATCAGTCATTTGAATAGTGTTGCTGATACCCCAGAGTTCAGAAAAGCTCATGCTGAAATGCTGCCAGAGGTCACTGCCTTTTGGACAAATCTTGGCCAAAATTTAGAGTTGTACAAAAAATACAAGGCCTTGAGCCAATCAGCCGAGTTCTCCTCACTCGATCGTGCTCAACGCAAGGTCATTGATAACTCTCTAAGAGATTTTCGTTTGGGTGGTGCCGAGTTATCAGATGATCAGAAAATCCGCTTTGCCGAGATTCAAGATCAACAAGCTCAGTTATCCAAGGAATTCTCCGATCATGTTTTAGATGCAACAGACCATTTTGTGCATGTGATCACTGATGAAAAAGAATTAGCTGGCTTGCCAGAAGATGCTATTGCTGCTGCGAAGCAAACAGCTGAGTCCAAAGAACTATCTGGTTGGGCTTTCACCTTGCACTTCCCTTCATATTTTCCAGTTATGCAATTTTCTGAAAATAGAACTCTCAGAAAGAAACTTTACGAAGCCTACGTTACGAGAGCCTCAGAGTTATCTGAAAAATTTGGCAGCGGCAAAACAGAATGGGACAACACAAACAATATGCTGTCTCAGCTTCGTCTAAAAGATGAAGAAGCCAAGATGCTTGGTTTTGCAAACTTTGCCGCCCTGAGCCTTGCTCCAAAAATGGCAAAAACAGTTGTAGAGGTGGACCAATTTTTAACTGACTTTGCCAAGAAAGCTCAGGCTCATGGTCAAAAAGATTGGCAAGAGCTACAGCTTTTCGCTAAAGATCATTTAGATTTATCAAGCCTTGAGCCATGGGACATGGCCTATGCCTCAGAAAAGCTCAAACAAGTCCGTTACGCTTTTTCTGAAAACGAAGTCAAACAATACTTCCCTTTGCCAAAGGTTCTTGATGGTTTATTTGCTCTTGTGCAAACCTTGTTTGGCGTAAAAATTGAAAAAGATTCTTTGCCAGTTTGGCATGCAGATGTCCAATCATTCAAGGTATTGAGCAAGAATGGAAAACTACTGGCTAATTTTTACCTAGATCCTTATGCAAGACCTGGCAAACGCGGTGGAGCATGGATGGACGATGCCAGAGGTAGAAGAAACCTCCCTAACGGAAAAATCCAAACCCCTGTGGCCTATTTGGTTTGTAATTTTCCAGCGCCTGTGACGGTCAATGGTGTTACCAAGCAACCAACCATCAGCCATGATGATGTGATCACCATGTTCCATGAATGTGGCCATGGCTTGCATCACATGTTGACTCAGGTTGGATCATTGGGCGTTTCAGGTATCAATGGTGTTGAATGGGATGCTGTAGAACTACCAAGTCAGTTCATGGAAAACTTTTGCTGGGAATGGGAAGTTTTAGAAAAGATGACGTCTCATGTAGAGACTGGCGAGACATTGCCGAAATCTCTTTATGAAAAAATGATTGCCGCGAAGAACTTCCAAAACGGCATGAGCACCTTAAGACAGTTGGTGTTTTCTTTGACTGACTGGCGCCTACATTCAAACTTTGACCCACACTCAGCGAAACCTGTGGATATCTTGCAATTATCAAGACAAATCAATGATCAAGTTCACGTGATCAAGCAGTCTGATTTATCAAGATGGCCCAATACATTCAGCCATATATTTGCCGGTGGCTATTCAGCTGGATACTATAGTTATAAATGGGCTGAAGTACTGTCTGCAGATGCATACGCAGCATTTGAAGAAGCCGCCAAGAAAACTGGCAGTATTTTGGATGAGGCCACGGGCGAACGCTATCGACAAGAAATCCTTGAAGTTGGCGGCAGCCGCTCAGCTGCAGAATCATTCAAAGCATTCAGGGGCAGAGAACCTGAGATTGATGCCCTTTTAAGGCATGGTGGTTTAGCTTAAGGTCGTAATCACAGGAGCGTGATCAGATGGCTGCTCCCAAGCTCTAGGAGTTTTATCAATAGAGCTTGCGATGCAGTCATTTTTCAATGCCTCACTCAGAAGAATGTGGTCAATGCGAACACCCGCATTTCTTCTAAAGCCCATCATCCGATAGTCCCACCAACTAAAGCTTTTGGGAGCCTGCTCAAAGAGTCTGTAACTGTCATAAAAACCCATCTCAATCAATCCTGAGAAAGCATCACGCTCATCTTGGGAAACCAAATTCTGCCCTTCCCATGCTTTTGGATCATGCACGTCTTGATCTTCAGGGGCAATGTTGTAGTCACCCAGCAATGCAATTCTTGAATGCTCTTCCATTTCTTCGCTGAGCCAATCATGCAATCCAGCTAACCAATCAAGCTTATAGGCAAATTTCTCAGTGCCTGGGGCTTGCCCATTCGGGAAATAAGCCGAAATGATTCTGATTGGGGCCCTGCCATTAAAAGCAACCGTTGCAGCCAGCAAACGTTGTTGCTCATCGGCAAATTTAGGATTATTTTTAATAGGCGATAGAAATGCGGTATTGACATCTTGAGTAATTGCAGCAAGAGATGCTTTGCGCAAAAGAATCGCTACACCGTTATAAGTTTTTTGTCCTGCAACCAGTGAGTAATAGCCTGCGGCTTCTAACTCTGCAAACGGAAATTTATCTTCTGTGAGTTTTAGCTCTTGAAGGCAGAGAGCATCAATGGGAGCCTTCATGGCATCTTGTGCAGCTAACCACTGCAAAAGATGAGGTAGGCGAACTTTGATGGAATTGACATTCCAGGTAGCAAGACGAATAGCAGACATAAATAGATTTAATTCAAAATAATCGTTCTATTATGAACGCACTCAATATGGCTTAATAATTTAAGTATCAATACCTAGTTCTTGAAGTTTTCTGGTGATTGTGTTTCTACCAATACCTAAACGCTCTGCAGCTTCAACGCGACGACCCCTCGTGACTTCCAATGCCGCTGTTAGAACAGCTTTTTCAAATTTGGTTTCCAGGATATTAAAGACATCTCGGCTACCGTCTTGTAAAAGTTGTTTAGCCAATAAAGCAAGACCAGACTCCCAATCTGCAGGACTTGATGTTTTAATTTTTGCCAAGATTTCAGTGGCAACACCTTCTGGCAAATCAGCTCCAATCTCAATGGCATCTGGTGGCAGATCTTGAGCACCAATTACCTGAGCCGGCGCCATGACAGTTAACCAGTGACATAAATTTTCTAGCTGTCTAACGTTGCCAGGGAATGGTAATTGAGCAATTGCTAGTAAAGCATCGTCAGATAGGCGTTTAGGCTCCATGCTCAATGACTTTGCAGAAGTCTGCATAAAGTGACGAGCCAACAAAGGAATGTCCTCCTTACGTTCTCTTAAGGATGGCAAGCGCAAACGAATCACGTTCAAGCGATGGAACAAGTCTTCTCTGAATAAACCTTCAGCAACGCGAGCCTCTAAATTTTGATGAGTGGCAGCAATCACGCGCACATTGGATTTAAGAGAATCATGGCCGCCAACCCTGTAGAAATGGCCATCCGACAAAACACGCAGTAAACGTGTTTGTAGATCAAATGGCATGTCACCGATTTCATCCAAAAATAAGGTTCCACCCTCAGCCTGTTCAAAACGACCACGTCTCATGGTTTGAGCCCCAGTAAAGGCACCTCTTTCGTGGCCGAATAATTCTGACTCTAGTAAATCTTTTGGAATAGCTGCTGTATTTAATGCAATGAAAGGTCCACCCGCTCTTGGACTGTGTTTATGCAAAGCTCTGGCCACAAGCTCTTTACCAGTGCCAGATTCACCTGTAATGAGAACAGTCACATTGGATTGCGACAAGCGACCAATGACCCTAAAAACATCCTGCATCGCTGGAGCCTGACCAAGAATCTCCGTGGTTTCTTGCATCCGGACTGCGCCCTCTTGCGTTTGATTTTGCAATCTCAAACTTTCATCAACCGCACGACGGATTAACTCAATGGATTTGGCAATATCAAAAGGTTTTGTAATGTACTCAAATGCACCACCTTGAAAAGATGAAACCGCTGAATCAAGATCTGAATAAGCTGTCATGATGATCACAGGAACATGGGGATGCTCAGCTTTGACTTGTTGCAATAAATCAATGCCATTACCCCTTGGCATACGAATATCAGAGATTAAAACCTGCGGTTCTTCTTTGTTATCAAAAGCATCTAAAACATCTTGAGGGTTGGTAAAACTGCGATAAGGCATGTTCTCGCGCTGCAATGCTTTCTCCAACACCCAACGTATTGATTGGTCATCATCCACAATCCAAACAGGCTTCATATCGATATCCGATTCTTATTGTTTTCCTTCCGTTTTTAAGCGGAAAGGTAATTGCATTTGAAAGTCGGTTGTTCCAGGTTTGCTAGTACAACCGATAAAACCATAATTCTGTTGCACATAGGTTTGCGCCAAAGTCAGCCCCAAACCACTGCCACCCTCTTTACCCGAGACCAAAGGAAAAAAGATTTTGTCCTTGATTTCATCAGGTATGCCAGGCCCGTTATCAATCACATGCAAATCTAATGCCAGTTTGTAACGTTGCTTGTTGATAGTGACATTGCGAACCACTCTGGTGGTCAGTTCTATCTCAGCATCACCCTGCTCGATCCTGCTTCTGAGGGCCTGAGCGGCGTTATGAACGACGTTGAGTACGGCTTGGATCAACGCTTCTTTATCACCCAAAAGATCAGGCAGACTGATGTCGTAATTTCTCTTAATTTTTAGACCGATTGGGAATTCAGCAAGCACCAAGCTCCTAACTCGCTCCAGCACTTCATGAATATTGAGGAAATCATCAATATGAGCCTTCCTGTGAGGCGCCAGCAAGCGATCAACCAAACTTTGAAGTCGATCAGACTCTTTGATAATCACCTGCGTGTACTCATGCAATGCCTTATCAGGCAGTTCATACTCTAAAAGCTGTGCAGCGCCTCTGATCCCCCCCAAAGGATTTTTAATCTCATGGGCCAAATTGCGCATCAACGTTTTATTGGCTTCTACCTGTTGCACTAAGCGATCATCCCGCTCACTGCGTAACTGCTGCTCTAAGGGAAACCATTCAATCAGAAGTAAATCAGGATGATTGAGTGCCCCAACCACCACATGGGCGTTGATGGGGTCATGATCGGCTCGAGCCGGCCCTGAGTTCAAAATTAAGTCTTGACGCTGGGATGCAACCTCTTCAGTCTTGATTGCATCAAGCATTTGAAAAAGCTCTGGGTTATGCCCAAACAAATCATGCAAACTCATTCCTTCTAGCAATTTACTAGAAAGATCAAGACTCACTTCTGCAACTGGGTTTGCATAAACCACCATCTGATGGCTGTAATCAACAATCAGAATTGCGTTTGGAAACTCATCCCAAACGCTGTGTGGAGAAAAAAGGGCAGCTACTGCTGCCCCTTCTTTGCTTGGTTTGCGCAACATACCTGCGCTCTACCTTCTCTAGTCTCTCGATTAGAGTGAGTAGTACATATCGAACTCGACTGGGTGAGCAGCCATACGGAAGCGAGTAACTTCTTCCATCTTCAAGTCGATGTACGCATCTAACATTGAGTTTGTGAATACACCACCACGAGTCAAGAACTCACGGTCAGCATTCAATGCATCCAATGCCTGATCCAAGCTGTTACATACTGTTGGGATCTTTGCATCTTCTTCTGGTGGCAAGTCGTACAAGTTCTTGTCAGCAGCTTCACCTGGATGAATCTTGTTCTGGATACCATCTAAACCAGCCATCATCAATGCTGAGAAGCACAAGTATGGGTTAGCCAATGGGTCTGGGAAACGAGTTTCGATACGACGACCTTTTGGATTTGCCACGTGTGGAATACGGATTGAAGCAGAACGGTTACGTGCTGAGTAAGCCAACTTAACTGGAGCTTCGAAACCTGGAACCAAACGCTTGTATGAGTTTGTACCTGGGTTGGTGATCGCGTTCAATGCACGTGCGTGCTTGATGATACCGCCGATGTAGTACAAAGCTAAATCTGACAAGCCTGCATAGCCATTGCCTGCGAACAAGTTTTGACCATCTTTCCAGATAGATTGGTGAACGTGCATACCTGAACCGTTGTCACCAACGATTGGCTTAGGCATGAATGTCGCTGTTTTGCCGTAAGCGTGAGCAACGTTTTGAATCACGTACTTTTGTAAGATTGTCCAATCAGCACGTTGAACCAATGTGCTAAATCTTGTGCCTAGTTCGTTTTGACCTTGACCAGCCACTTCGTGGTGGTGAACTTCGACAGGGATACCTAGAGATTCCAAAATCAAACACATTTCAGAACGCATGTCTTGGAATGTATCTACAGGAGCTACTGGGAAGTAACCACCCTTTTTACCTGGACGGTGGCCTGTGTTACCGTGCTCAAATGTTGTTGCTGATGACCATGGTGCTTCTTCAGATTCAACTTTGAAGAAACAACCTTGCATGTCGTTACCCCAAGTCACGCTGTCAAAAACGAAGAACTCTGGCTCTGGACCAAAGAAAGCTGTATCACCAATGCCAGTGCTCTTTAAATAAGCTTCTGCGCGTTTAGCGATAGAACGTGGATCACGGTCGTAGCCTTTGCCATCTGATGGCTCGATCACGTCACATGAAAGAACCAATGTTGGCTCTTCATAGAATGGGTCGATATAAGCTGTCACTGGATCAGGCATCAACAACATGTCTGATGCTTCAATACCTTTCCAACCAGCAATTGAAGAGCCGTCAAATGCATGACCACTCTCAAATTTATCTTCATCAAAGTGAGACACTGGCACTGAAACGTGCTGCTCTTTACCTTTGGTATCTGTAAAACGGAAGTCAACAAAAGTAACTTCTTTCTCTTTCGCAAGCTTCATTACATCAGCGACGGTCTTCGTTGTCATGCAAATCTCCTGTTGGTACGATCTCAAATCAGTCACATCACCCTTCATGGAAGATGCAACCCGCTTATTACAAAACTATGCACAAAGCATGCCAAAAGACATGCCTCATTTACTTATCAGCATTTTAGGTCAATAAACCCTCTGCAGATTACTCAAATGCCCTTTTTTGGTGCATAAATGCACTAATTTCAGGCAAATGCCCCATTAATCACCAGCTTGGGGCAATTCATGAATTTCGAAGCCTAATTTTAAAACACCTTGCTTCAGAAAGGGAAAAGCTTTCTCAACTTCAGACAAGGATCCCTTGATCCCCAGCTCAATATGACGTTTAGCAAAGACCCCGCCCTTGCGAGGATCCCCCACTGAGGGAAGACTAAAGACCTTGACGCCTGCGTGCGTGGCCTCAATCTGCTCCATCAAGGTGGTCAAGCTGGCCTCCATACCCAATGGAATGATGAAGCTCTTCTCTACAAAATCAGTCAAATGAAACAAGTCTGCATAAAGTTCATCCAATACCCAGGCCATCATTGGCGCAGCCATGACTGGAAAGCCAGGCAAAAAATGATGTTCTTTGATCCTGAACCCAGGAATCAAATTGTATGAATTTGGGATGATTTCACTGCCGACGGGAAACTCACCCATCTTCATGCGTAAAACATTGTCTGGATTGGATAGCTTGGCTTTCTCAGCATCACCCTCAGCCATGGTATTGATGCGTTGTGTGATCAATTCTTTAGCCTCAGGATGCAAAGCCAACGGTACATTCAAAGCGGCTGCCGCGCACTGCCTGGTGTGATCGTCTGGAGTAGATCCAATACCGCCGGTACTAAAAACCACATCATCGGTTGCAAAACTCTTTTTCAATACGGACGTGATCGCCTCGCGATCATCACCCACATATTCAACTTGATGAAGTGATAAACCTCTTTCATTGAGGAGCTCAATCATTTTTGACATGTGCTTATCTTGTCTCTTGCCAGAGAGAATTTCATCGCCGACAACGATGAGCCGGAACTTTTTATGCGTCATTTAATACAACCCCATTAACCATTCGATATTCACGCAATGCATTTAATAAATAGTGAGCAAACCATAATGCTGAAAAAATAAAAACCAAAGAATAAATCCACAAAGCAAAGAATGAAACAATCGGAAAAAATATAAAAGCAATAGCAGATGTTGCCCAAAAGAATGTGGGTACAGCCCCTAACATGCCAGAAATAATGCCCATCGCTAATAAGCGCCAACGATGCTCAGCAATCAATGCATCTCTCTCTTCTGAGCTTGCGTGAAGGGCCAGAACGTCATAGCTCATCAGTCTCATGGTCAACCAACCCCAAAGCAATGGGGGCAGAATGGCAACCATGGGTGGAATCCACCAAATGGGTAGTGTGATTAATAAAAAGAAAAAGCAAATGAAGATCGAGATCAATGCATAAACAATGCTTCCCCAAACACCACCTGCATTGGCCTGATGAAGAGATTGATATTGAGTCTGCTTTGAAAGATGTTTGATAACAGCAGGAATGGATGTAAAGGCAACAAAGACTAAAAGAGAAATTGTGATCAATGGAATCAAAACCATGACCAACAACAAGGGTGCCATCACTGCTCTGATTTCGTCCCATCCAGTTGCTGACATCACATCAGCAATCCATGCAGTGAGAAATGAGGTGGTGATAAAAACTCTGATGATTTCTAGCGTGGGCTCCCAAATAAAGAAAAATAAAATACCCCACGCAATACTGACCAACAAAAAAGGACGAAAGCTCAACCAAAGCATCTTTGGATGCATTAAACCGACCATTGATAAACCAAGAGCTCTGAACACAAAATCCTTTATTTAATTATTTACTGATGAATGATTAAAAAATCTTCTTGAGCTCTCGCCATGAATGCTTTAAGCCTTGCCACTGGTGAGTCAATAGATTTTCAGACACCTCTAGATTTTTTACGCCAGTTGGATGAATTTCTTTCGAAAAGATGGCTGTTTTGAATAACATGTCCCACCAAGGAAACAGAACACCAAAATTACAGCCGCCTAAAACGCCAGGTTTACCAGGCGCCTCATGACCCAAAACAATCGCATGGTGATAGCGATGGAATTGAGGAGAAATCAATATATATTTGAACCAACCGTGATCAAATTTTAAATTGCCATGTTGCCAACTTTGAATCAACTGACTGGTGGCCACTAGCCACAAGAACTGAATGGGTTCAACACCTATCAATAAAGCCATAAAAGCAAACACTGCTGAATGCATTAAATCATCTATGACATGATTGCGGTTATCACTCCAGACCGTCATGTTTTTCTGACTATGATGTAAAGCATGTAATTGCCACCACCATGAGAACCGATGCGATGAGCGGTGATAGACGTACTCAGCAAAATCTAAAATAATCAAATAAATAATGAAGCTGACCCAAGGAATCGATGTGATCTGTGGGATCCATGTCTCAACATTGAGTTGAATAAAGCGAAGATCATGTAACTGCGCATCAAACCAAAAAAATAAGCCCGAGAAAAGTAAAAACAAGGCCAATTTAAAAATACCTAGGCGATGTATCAATGTGTAAACAACATCTGACCAAATAGCTCCAGATGTTGGTTTAGTAGCATGAGATGCCATGACTTCAGCTGGCCAAAAACTTTCAAGCGGACGAAGCACCAAGGCAATCAATAGAACTTGAATCATTCCCAACATGAACCAATCGAGGCCACCAATGGCGTCATCAGCAAAGCCCATGCCGCCAAATGCATAAAGAATGGGTAAAACCAACTCTTGCATTAACCACTCTTGGATGCTGGCATACCAGGTAAATAAGGTGTTCATGGCTTCATTATTCTAGAAATTTGACGGTGCTGCTGAATTCCTAAAATAGTGTCAAAGCAATACCCTTTTTTCTTCAAGCCGACGATGAGAGGCTCTAAAACTACTGGGGCCCAGGGGTCTTTCCTGGACCATATCCCTAGATGAGCCATGGCAACATCCCCTGGCCTGAGGGATTTCAAGGCCTTATCTAAAAGATGCTGATTTGAAAATTTCTCAGAACTTAATTCATCACCCAAAAAACCAGCTTCTGACCACCCAACATGGGTATAACCACAACTATGGCCCATCTCAATGTAATTTGGAGATACTTTTCCGCCAGGAGCTCGCCAAATTTTATTCAATGGAGAGCCCGTCATTTTTTGAAAACGATCATTCACCAGCTGCAATTCACTGCATAAAGCGCTTTGGCTGGTCGTGATGGTTTTACCTGCGTGAGGACCAAATTGAGGTCTTATCTTGGCAGAGTTCTTTTCAGCATCTTTCACAAAATAAGTATGGTGATAAGTGTGATTGCCAAAAGCATGACCATCTCTTTTCAGTGATTTCCAGAACTCAGACCATGAGTCATCTAAAGAATAATCACCACGCTTGGTTTTTTCGTTGGCCAAAAAAAATGTGGCTTTGACATCATGTTTTTTTAATACCCCAGCAACATATTCAGCGACATCCATATTGCCAGTATCAAAAGTCAGGTAAATGGGTTTTTCACAAGTCGATGCATGAGCACTGGTTGAAAATAACAATACAAGTGCTATCTTTTTCAACTGAGTGCGATGACTGGTGATCAAGCTCAAGCCCTACTCCCAAGCAGCATTTGAGTGAAAGAAAATACCGTGAGGACTTTTCCCTACAGGAATCGTTGTGACCAGTTTGCGGCTAGCGATATCGATGATGCCAACTTTCTTGGCAAATCTAAATGTTACCCACAGTTCTTTGCCATCAGCTGTGACATCCATACAGTCTGGGCCAGATGGCAGACCTTTGATGTCAGCAACCTTCTCCAATTTTTCCATGTCAATGATGCTGATGGTTGAGTCAACACGGTTTGTTAAAAAGATATGGCGCTTATCACCCAAAGGTCTAAAGTTGTGCGCACCTTTGCCAGTTTTAATTTCTTTGACAATCTTCTGCTGCTTCCAATCAACCACTTGCACTAAGTCAGAGCCAGTTAAACCAATTAACAGATGCTTGTCCCCAGGAGTCATCCAAACCCCAGCCGGCATTTTTCCAATTGGCATTCTCCAAACAATCTCATGTGAAGCCAAATCAATCGCGATCAGCTCATTAGAGTCTTGCAAGGTCACAAAGGTTAGTTTGCTGTCATTTGTAAAAGCGATGTGACTTGGCGTCTTAGCTGCTTTTACAATTTTCACCAATTTCAACTCTTGGTTTTGAGCCGCATAAATATCCACCCTGTCTAATCGGTTGCCAGCAGCAATAAACCACTTTTTATTCGGTGAATAGCCAATGTGATACGGATCAACGATATTAGGCAGGCGTGATTGAATATCCCCATTTTTGGGATCTAAAAAAACCACATCATCACCAGCAGCATTGGCTACCAATACTGATTTTTGATCCGGAGTGATCATCAAATGATGAGGCTCCTTTCCAATCGGAAAGGTTTTATAAACAGCCCTTTTATCCATGTCAATCAGACTGACACTGGCCTCACCTGAGTTGAGTACGATCGCAGTTCGCTTGACAGGATCAGCAGCCTGAACCGTTAACCCAGGCAATAAAAATGCCAAAGCTAAAAAATAAGGAAAAATGGGTTTTAAATTGAATGATTTAGACATTAGGGGATTTTAAGACCCAAATCGCCATAAATCCTAAAACCACAACGGTTTTATTGATTTCCCACAAAATCTAATCAGATTTACTCAATGTATAAAGTTGTGCTGAATCAATGAGGCAACAATAGCAGCCATGACAAATCCAATCATCCACCGTAATAAGTAAATTTCACCCTTTAGCTCCATCTTCACTTCTCGTATATCGCTCTTAGTTGCTAAATGGTCTGAATTTTGACTAAATATTTCTTGAAGCTCTTTAGATATGGTGATGGCCTGCTTTTCTTCCATTCCAGCATTAGACATTTCTTTGTAAAACTTTAAGGTATCAAAAGTAACCATGCGCCTCATCCTTATTAGTTATTATTTTTATAAGTATACAGAAGAGTAAACCCTCGAAAAAAGAGGATCACTTCTTGAGACTGTCTAGAATTTTCTGCAGGCGTTTTGAGGACATTGGAGTTGGCGTCTTGAGCTCTTGGGCATACAAAGCCACCCTCAACTCCTCTAACTGCCACCTGAAATCATTCAAACGCGGATCAACGGAAGCTCCATACGCCTTTTGTGCAGCAAGAAGCTTCATCCAAGGTTGCTGCAATGATTGCCACTCTTGTTGAAGCTGAGCATCTCTTGATGGATTGAGTCTGATCTTATCAATGCGCATCGAAGCTGCTTTGAGATAGCGCGGCAAATGAACCAAGTATTCATAAGGGGTTTGACTGACAAACTTGAGGTGAATTAATTGTTGAATTTGATTTGTGACATCAGCATGAGCATTTGGAGACAAAGCCTTTAATTGAGCCATGCGTTTTTGTAAATCAGCGTGAGCCTGAAGTGCGCTCAAAGCATGACGGCCAATTTCTTGAGCAATCAATGCTAACTTTGGTTTACCCAGATCAAGTCGTTGCTTAAATTCATCGGCATTTGTTGGCAATGGCTCCATCAAACAAGATCTCTCAATAGCCAAGTCAATCACCTGCGTGATCAAGTCTTCAGCATTGCCAATGTTCATGAAGAGAAGACCTAAATCTCTTGCCCCAGGTAACTGCTTATGCAAAGCCTTGATGGTTTCTCGCATGGGAAGCGCGAACAATCTTCGCAGTCCTTGGAGGTGGGCTTTTCTTGCCACCTCTGGATCATCAAAAACTTCGATGTCACAATGCGTTTGCTGATCAACCAATGCTGGGTAACCATATAAATTCTGTTTACCGCGTTTAATTTCTAGCATCTCTGGCAGAGCACCAAAAGACCAGTCTTTGATATTGTCTGTTTGAGAGATCGCAGCTTTGGTTTTTTCCTCCTTGACGCCCTGAGTAGGCGAAGATGGTATTTCAGAACCTGTATTCTTTGCAGCAGTTACCAACTGGTCAACAGCACTCGCAGCAACCTCTTGAAAGACCTCTCTGGCTGCCTGAGAATGTTCTGCCCTCAATTTACCCAGATTGCGCTCTAAATCAATCTGACGCCCATACTCATCGACCAAGCGGAAGTTCATAAAACAATGCAAGGGTAAGTTCTCAGGTCTGAAATCAGCCCTCTGAACTTGAACTTGAGTTTGCTCACGAATATCAGCAATCAAGGCATCCAAATAATCACCATCACCAAAAGTGTTTTTCTCTGAGGCGCGCTCTACAAATTTCTTGGCATAGTCAGGTAAAGGTACACAGTAACGGCGTAATTTTTGCGGCAATGATTTGAGGTAGAGCTGAGTTTTTTCTGTGGCCAAACCAGGCACCAGCCATTCGCAGCGACGTTGATCAATTTGATTGAGCAAGGTCAAAGGAATCACCATCGTCACACCATCTTTAGGGCTGCCAGGTTCAAAGTGATAACTCAGTTGCAACTCAGTACCTGCCATTTTCATGGTTTTTGGGTAACGATCCAAAGTAACGCCTGCAGCTTCATGCCTCATCAAGTCTGATTTATCTAGCTTGAGAGATATGCCATTCTTAGCGTCTTCTTTGAGCCATGCTTCAAGAGTCGCTTTGCAAAAAACAGTCTTAGGCAACTGCTGATCGTAAAAGGCAAATAACAACTGATCATCTACCAAGACATCCTGTCGACGAGAGCGGTGCTCGAGTGCTTCGATTTGTTTAATAAGGCTCAAGTTATGCCAAAAGAAAGCTCCAATAGCTCCACCTTGCTTTTGCGCCTGAGCAACTTCAGCCTGACCAAACAAGTCAGCCTCTACCAAAGCTCTTTGGATAAAGATGTGACGAGCTTCTAAAGGATCTTTTGGTGAGAAACGTATTTTTCTGCCGTGATAAATAGGTAAGCCATAAAGCGTACCGCGCTCGTGCGCCATGACTTCACCTTGGCGAGCGTCCCAAAATGGATCACTCCAAGATCTCTGAATCCGATGGCTCGCGACTTTTTCCACCCACTGTGGCTCAATCTTCGCAATGGTTCTAGCAAAGAGTCGGCTGGTCTCAACCAGTTCTGAAGCCAGGATCCATGCGCCTGCTTTTTTACCAATCGTTGATCCTGGCCAAATATTTAGTTTGATACCTCGAGCACCCTCATAAATACCTGGCCCATGTTTTTCATCGTCGGCTTTTTTAGCAATATTGCCAAGTAAGCCAGTCAATAAAGAAAGATGGATTTGCTCAAACGTCGCTGGTGTTTGATTTTCTTTCCAACCCTGTTCAATCAATAAGCGGTGTAACTGTCCATGAATGTCACGCCACTCTCGCATTCTTCTGGGCGAGATGAAATGACTCTTGCACAGGTTTTCTAATTGTCGATTGCTTTGTTTGTTAACGAGTGCTTGCTGATACCAATCCCACAACTTAACAAATGATAAGAATTCAGATCTTTCGTCGGCAAAGACCTTATGAGCCGTATCAGCTGCTTGGGCATACTCCATGGGACGATCTCTTGGATCTTGTGTGGCCATGGCCGTAGCAATGATCAAAACTTCTCTGAGCGCTTGGTGCTCTTTTGCAGCCAAAAGCATACGACCCACTCTTGGATCTAAAGGTAAAGCCGCTAATTGTTTACCAATCGGTGTCAATGCACCCTGCCTTGGGCCATCAGACTCCATGGCACCCAACTCTTCCAATAGCTGAACACCATCGGCAATGGCTCGACCCAAAGGAGCCTCAAGAAATGGAAACTCTTGGATTTTTGGAAGTTTTAAGGCGCGCATTCGAAGAATCACGGCAGCCAAAGAGCTTCTTAAAATTTCAGGATCGGTGAATTTTGGGCGAGCATTGAAATCAACCTCGTCATACAAACGAACACAAATACCATCAGAAACACGTCCGCATCGACCGGCCCGTTGGTTGGCTGCCGCTTGAGAAATTGGCTCTACTTGGAGTTGCTCAACCTTGTTGCGATAAGAATAGCGCTTGACCCTTGCCAAGCCCACATCAATCACAAAGCGAATCCCTGGCACGGTCAATGATGTTTCAGCGACGTTGGTGGCTAAGACAATGCGACGGCCACCCTCACCTTGGAAAACTCTCTCTTGCTCAGCGACTGACTGTCTAGCGAATAAGCTAAGAACATCAGGGCGAAAGCGCTGGTTCAGGACGTGGTCTTTACGGATAGCTTCAGCGCAATCTCGGATTTCGCGTTCACCTGGAAGGAACACCAAAATATCGCCTGCGGAATGAGGTCCGTCGCGCCACAGCTCTGAGATGGCATCCAACACTGCTTCTGGGATTTCTTTGGGGTCTTTTTTACCTGCCTCCAGCAATGGTCTGTAGCGAAGTTCCACCGGGAACAAACGGCCACTGACTTCAATCACTGGTGCTGGGCGCTCTTTTGAGCCGAAATGCTCAGCAAAACGCTGGGCATCGATCGTTGCCGATGTAACAATCACCTTCAAGTCTGGACGCTTAGGCAATAATTGCCTTAAATAGCCTAAAAGAAAATCAATATTTAGACTCCGCTCATGAGCCTCATCGATGATGATGGTGTCGTAAGCCTTTAAAAGTGGGTCGCGCTGAGTTTCCGCCAATAAAATACCGTCTGTCATCAGCTTGACTGAGGCGGTTGCGGAGGTTTTATCTGCAAACCGCACCTGGTAACCGACATCTTCTCCGATGGGGCTTCCAAGCTCCTGAGCAATCCGTTTGGCTGTAGATGTGGCTGCAATGCGCCGTGGCTGGGTATGCCCAATCAACTGACCAGTACCATTCGCTCGTCCGCGCCCCATGGCCAAACAGATCTTTGGCAACTGCGTGGTCTTGCCAGAACCGGTTTCTCCGCACACAATGATGACTTGGTTCTGCTCTAAAGCATGAGTGATTTTTTCCCTCTGCCCAGAGACAGGTAAGCTTTCGGGAAACTCAATTTTTAAAAGTTTGGTTATTTTTTCTGGTTGCACCCTATAATTTTCCACTATGCCTACAAATCAAGTACAAAATAATTTTCCCTTCGTTGCGTGGCTGCGTGATGTGGCTCCCTACATCCATAGTTTTCGTGGCAAAACCTTCGTTATCGGGTTTGCGGGTGAATTGGTTCAAAAAGGTGGATTAGAGGCCTTGATCCAGGATGTGGCCATGCTTCATGCCATGGGCATGAGGATTGTTTTAGTCCACGGCTCACGTCCACAGGTCCAAGAACAGCTTGATTTAAGAAAAGTGACCAGTCGTTATGGCACAGGTGCCATGAGTGGTTACAGGATCACTGATCCAGCAGCCCTAGAATGCGCCAAAGAAGCTTCAGGTGAACTGCGCCTAGACATTGAGGCAGCATTTAGCCAAGGTCTCCCTAATACTCCTATGGCTGGCTCACGTATTTCTGTGATTTCTGGCAACTTCATCATTGCTAGACCCGTGGGCATTGTTGATGGCGTAGATTTCATGCACACAGGATTGGTGCGCAAAGTCGATTCTGAGTCCATTGCCCACTCTTTGGTGAATAACAAAATTGTCTTGATGTCACCTCTGGGATTCTCTCCAACAGGCCAAGCATTCAATATTGCCTACGAGGATGTGGCCACGGCTACTGCCATGGCAGTTAAAGCTGATAAGTTGATTTTCTTGACTGAATACAACGGCATCACTGATCTTGATGGTGAACTCATCAAAGAGTTCTCATTGCGTCAGCTAGAAGATCACATCAGCGGCCTAACTCTGGCCGATGCAGATTTGAAGGTGTTATTACAAAACGCCATTCGTGCGATCAAGTCTGGCGTGAGCCGTGTGCACCTATTGCCTCATGATCGTGATGGCGCTCTCCTCGAAGAGTTATTCACGCACGATGGTATTAGCACCATGATTGCAGCATCTGATATTGAGCATTTGCGCGAAGCTAATTTGGATGATGTCGGCGGCATTTTGCAATTGATTGAACCATTAGAAGATGAAGGTATTTTGGTTGCTCGTGGTCGTGACACAATTGAACGCGACATCACTCACTTCTCAGTGATTGAGCATGACCGCGTTTTATTCGGTTGCGCAGCCCTCTTCCCTTACCCAAATGGTTTGGGCGAGCTCTCCTGCTTAGCGGTCGACCCTCAAGCCCAAGAATCAGGTGACGGAGAAAGATTGCTTAAACGCATTGAGGCGAGAGCCAAGGCTGCTGGATTGAAAAAACTATTTGTTTTAACGACCAGAACTGAGCATTGGTTCTTAAAACGTGGCTTTGTCAGAGCCAGCGTGGATGATCTCCCAGCAGAGCGTAAAGAACTCTATAACTGGGAACGTAAATCAATGGTCCTCACCAAAAACATTTGAACTAAATAATTTATTGATTAAAGAGGTAAAAGATGGCTCGCATGATTCATTGCATTAAGTTAAACAAAGAAGCTGAAGGTTTAGATTTCGCACCAATGCCAGGCGATTTAGGTAAGAAGTTATGGCAAGAGGTTTCTAAAGAAGCTTGGGCTGGTTGGTTAAAGCATCAAACCATGTTAATCAATGAGAACCGCCTCAATATGGCAGACACTCGTGCTCGTCAATATTTACTCAAGCAAGTTGAGAAATATTTTTATGGTGATGGCGCGGATGGTGTTCAAGGTTTCGTACCAGAAAATAAGTAAAAATTACCAAGCATCTGCTTAGTAAAAAGGACGCTCATGTAGCGTCCTTTTTTAATATTGCATTACAAAGATCAATGCCTCGAAAATCAATATGTTTGACGGCGCACCCCAGCAGCCTCACCAATCAAAAGAACATTGGCTTTTCTTCTGGCAAACAGCCCATTACACACAACACCAGGTATTTGATTAATTTGTGACTCAAGACCTACAGGGTCCTTGATTGATAAACCAGCAACATCCAGAATCCAACCTTGGTTATCAGTGACATAAACTGAGTCAGTCCCCTTCACTTTTCTGAGTGTTACCACCCCACCTAATTTTTCTAATTCACGCGCTACTTGAGCATGAGCCATTGGAATAATCTCTACAGGCAATGGAAACTTACCCATCACATCCACTTGCTTACTGCCGTCACAAATACAAATGAATGATTGAGCCAGGTGAGCCACGATTTTTTCACGGGTCAAAGCGCCACCTCCACCTTTGAGCATATGACCATGAGGATCAATCTCATCAGCACCATCAACGTACATCGGTAGACTTTGAACAGAATTGCTATCCAAGACCTTAAAGCCGTGCTTTTGTAAACGATCCGTACTGGCTTGTGAGCTGGAGACAACACCCGCGAAATGAGAGTGATGTGGCGCAATGGCATCAATAAACAAATTAGCAGTGGATCCCGTACCAACTCCCAAAATACCGCCTGGGGCCATATTTTTCAGGACTTCATCCTTGGCGGCTTCCGCTACCATTGCCTTGAGTTGATCTTGGGTATACATGTAAACCTGTTTATATGATTAATTAGAGTTAATTTACAGCATTATTCGAGAAGCATTCTAAAATAAGCCCATGAGCACATTACTTGAACAATTAAAACAATACACGACCGTGGTTGCAGATACGGGTGACTTTGAGCGCATGCAAGCTTTTTTACCTCAAGACGCCACCACCAACCCATCGCTGATTCTAAAAGCAGCCCAACTTCCAAGCTATCAATCTTTGATCGCTGATGTCAAAGCTAAAAATAAAGGCAAACCAGTTGATCAACTGATCGATGCCTTGCTAGTAGCTTTTGGTATGGAAATATTAAAAATCGTTCCGGGCCGCGTCTCCACTGAAGTGGACGCACGTTTGTCGTTTGATACAGCAGGTACGGTTAAAAAGGCCCGAGAAATCATCGCCATATATGAAGCGAACGGTATTTCTAAAAAGCGTGTCCTGATCAAAATAGCCAGTACTTGGGAAGGTATACAAGCAGCGAAAACTCTTCAGGCTGAAGGTATCGCTTGTAACATGACCCTCTTGTTCAGCTTGATTCAGGCAGTTGCCTGCGCCGATGCAAAAGCTCAGTTGATCTCCCCCTTTGTTGGTCGCATCACTGATTGGCACAAAAAGTCTTTAGGTGCACAGTGGCAGGATGAAGTTCATGGAGGCGCCAATGATCCAGGCGTTGTGTCTGTGAAGAGCATCTACAACTACTACAAGAGCTTTGATATTCAAACCGAGGTGATGGGCGCCAGCTTTAGAAATATTGGCCAAATCACTCATTTAGCCGGATGTGATTTATTGACCATCAGCCCAGAACTGCTCGCTGAGTTGCAAGCTAACTCAACAGCGTTAACTCCTGCATTGACGCTTCAAAGCGCAAAAGAAACTGCAAAAGCACTTCAATTGAATGTCATCAAGGCTGATGAAGCATCATTCCGCTATCAGTTGAATCAAGATGCCATGGCCACAGAAAAACTCTCTGAAGGCATTCGTTTGTTCTGTGCTGATATTGAAAAATTAGAAAAGGTACTCGCCAGTTAAAGTTTCAGCCCATGGCTATTGATGAATATCAATAGCCTTAGGATCAATAAAAAAAGGTGCTTAAAAGCACCTTTTTTTAATATGGGTTTAGCCTTACGTTTTTAAGCTTTTAGCATTCTTTGTCGGCGCGCCTCATACAGGGCAACACCACTGGCAACAGAAACGTTCAAGCTTTCTACGCCACCCATCATCGGTATTTTGACAAGTGCATCACAAGTTTCTCTGGTCAGCCTTCGCATGCCTTCACCTTCAGCCCCCATCACCAAAGCTACTGGACCTGTGAAATCAATGTCGTAAAGCGTTTTTTCAGTCTGATCATCTGTTCCAATCAGCCATACGCCCGCCTCTTGAAGCTCGCGCATGGTTCTGGCCAAATTGGTCACAGCGATCAAAGGCATGGTCTCAGCAGCACCACTGGCCACTTTACTCACGGTAGCATTCAAATGTGCTGAGCGATCTTTAGGCACGATCACAGCATCAACACCTGCACCATCCGCCACTCGAAGACATGCTCCAAGATTATGAGGATCAGTCACACCATCCAAAATCAATAAAAGTGCTGGACCACTCAGAGCGTCCAATAGCTCATCCAAAGTTTGAACTTTAGAAATCGTGTCTGCAAAAGCCACCACACCTTGATGACGATCATTACCGGCCAGGGTTCTTAAACGTTCTGTATCAGCTTGGTGCAAGCGTCTTCCTAAAATCGGTTCAGCCGATTTAATGAAATCTTGCATCCTGCGATCACGTCTTGCAGGATCAACATAAACTGTTCTCAATGACTCAGGGTCTTGACGCAGTCTTGCTATCACGGCATGAAAACCTAAAATCATTTGCTTACCATCGCCACCTTGCTGCCTTGGCGATTGGTCTTTTTTTGAATCTCTATCTGACATTAACGACGGCCTTTACGAATACTTAGCTCATGCCCTTTTGATTTGGCATTACTGGCTTTTTTTGGTTTTTTACCAGCCTTGGCTGCTGTGGTTTTCTTTTTGGCTGCACCTGCTGACTTAGCGGGTGGCGATGATAGTCCAGAGCCTTCTCCAGCTACTCCGCGAGATCCCCTCACACCTGCCTGAGTTGCGCTCGAATTCGGATTAGCCCTTGAACTGGAGTGTGATCTTGATGAAGATTTCTTGGCGCCAGGATGTCGATTGGATTTATTGCCTCGACCTTGATCAACTTGCGAGAAACGATCACTGGCTCCAACGCCTGCAACACCATTTCTGTCACTGTTTGGCTTGACCAAACTGAATTCGATTCTGCGAGCATCCAAGTCAACTCGGCTGACCAAAACATGAACGCGATCAGTTAGTCTGTAACGAATACCCGTGCGCTCCCCACGAAGCTCTTGTCTGGCTTCATCGTATTGATAGTAATCGCCGCCAAGTTCGCTGATGTGAATCATGCCTTCAACAAAGAGGCTTTCTAATTGAACAAATAAACCAAACGTTGCAACACCCGTGATCGTGCCAGCATATTCTTGACCGAGATGGTCACGCATGTAATAGCACTTCAACCATGCCTCAACGTCTCGCGAGGCTTCATCAGCACGACGCTCATTGGAAGAGCAATGAACTCCCAATTGAGCCCAAGCAGCCATGGCTGTCGATGCCTCTTGTTTTGCTTTAGAACCTCGGGCTGTTTTTGCAGCAGGTTTTAATTTACCTTCTTCATGAGACTTCTTGGCATTGGCGGCATTAACTCGACCAGGGCCGCTCTTGGGCATCGCCAAATTCAACACCACGTCTACAGGAATGCTAGGTGAATAAGTTTTCTTCGCCAAAATCGCTTTGATAGCGCGATGCACCAACAGGTCTGGATAACGGCGAATTGGGCTCGTGAAATGAGCGTAAGCCGGGTACGCCAAACCAAAGTGACCATAATTATCAGGTTGATACACCGCTTGCTGCATTGATCTCAGCACCACTGACTGAAGCATGCTCGCATCAGGCCTTGGTTTGATTTCTTCAATCAACTTGGCAAAGTCTTTGGGTCTTGGTTTATCCGAGCCACCTAAATTTAATCCAGCCGTTCTCAATACTTGCTTGAGCGTTAATAATTTTTCAACGGATGGCTCAGCGTGGACTCGGAATAAAGACGAATGTCCATTTTTATCTAAGAAGTCTGCAGCACAGACGTTGGCTGACAACATGCACTCTTCAATGATTCGATGAGCTTCATTGCGAACCCTTGGCTCGATGCGTTCAATCTTGCCCAAAGCATTGCTGATGATTTGCGTCTCAGTCGTTTCGAAATCAATCGCACCACGCTTGTCGCGTGCAGCACGCAAAACTTTATAAAGACTGTAAAGACGATCAAGATTCTTTTTGAGGTGTTTGAATCGCGCTGCCTCTGGACCATTCGAGTTACTTAAAATTTCCCAAACGGTGTTGTAAGTGAAGCGCTGTGCCGAATGCATCACCGCTGGATAGAACTGATAAGCCTGTACCTCACCATGAACATCAATCACCGCATCACAAACCATGCACAAGCGATCAACCTCAGGTTTTAGTGAGCACAGACCATTGGATATTTTTTCCGGCAGCATTGGTATGACTCTGCGCGGAAAGTAAACAGATGTGGCACGGCTGATGGCGTCGGTGTCTAGTGGGTGACCAGGTTTGACATAGTGAGATACATCAGCAATGGCAACAATCAAGCGCCATGCTTTTTCTTTACCCCAAGTGACTGGCTCGCAGTAAACCGCATCATCAAAGTCACGGGCATCTTCACCGTCAATCGTCACCAGAGGAATATCGCGCAAATCAATGCGACCCTCGAGATCCTCATCTCTTATTTCATCAGGTAATGCTTCGGCCTCTTTGGCAGCAGCAGGAGAAAATAAATGTGGCACACCGTACTTGCGCACAGCGATTTCGATTTCCATACCAGGGTCATCAATCTCACCGAGGACCTCAACCACTCGACCCACTGCTTGGCGATAACTATCTGGGTAATCGATGATCTCAACAGAAACCACTTGACCTAATTTGGCGTTACCCTGGCCTTTGGGTGGAATCAGAATATCGTGACCAATTCTTTTATCTTCAGGTGCGCAAATTAAAACACCGTTTTCATTCAATAAACGGCCAATCACAAATTGATTGGCATGCATGAGCACTTCGCTGATTTGACCCTCAGGGCGACCACGTCGATCTAGCCCAGAAACTCTGACGATCACTTTGTCGTGATGCATCACGCGCGACATCTCGCGCTCATTTAAAAAGATATCTTCACCGCCATCATCAGGAATAACAAATCCAAATCCATCTCGGTGACCTTGCACCGTGCCTTGCTTTTCTGGGAGATTTTTTGCTTTTGACTCAGATAGAGCCAATGTCCCTTTAGTACTTTTTTTAGTCATACCCCATTGTCTTATAAGAATGTGTCAATTCATAATAATTTATCAAAACTTGCCAAGAAATTCTTTTATCAGTAAAGAAAAACGGCGCCTTGAGCGCCGTTTTGTCTGGTTACCAATTTGTTGATCAAGCCTCAAATGGGTGCTGAAGCAAGATCGTTTCATTGCGGTCTGGACCTGTTGAAACCATCGCAATAGGAACGCAAGCCACTTCTTCAACTCGTTTTAGGTAGGTTTGAGCAGCTTTTGGTAACTCATCCCACTTTTGAATGCCCACTGTGGTCTCAGACCACCCAGGGAAAGTCTCATAAATTGGCTCACATCTAGCAACCGCATCAGAGCCACGTGGCAGAACGTCCAAAGTCTTGCCATCTAGCTTGTAACCTACGCACAGACGCAACTCTTTCAGACCGTCTAAAACATCTAGTTTGGTCATGCAAAGCCCTGTCACACCACTGATTTGAATAGAACGCTTCAATGCTGCCGCATCTAACCAGCCAGTTCTGCGAGGACGACCAGTGACTGAGCCAAACTCTTTACCAACTTCAGCCAAACGCAGACCAATCGGGTCTTGAGCCTTAGGATTGGCGTGATCATATAGTTCGCTTGGGAAAGGACCTGAACCTACGCGGGTGCAATACGCTTTGGTGATACCAAGCACATAGTGCAAGCTACCTGGGCCAACACCTGAACCAGCAGCGGCATTACCAGCCACACAGTTTGAAGATGTCACAAATGGGTAAGTACCATGATCGATATCCAGCAATGCGCCCTGCGCACCTTCGAATAACAAGTTTTTTCCGGCTTTTTGAACCGCATCCAAGTCACTTGAAACATCAGCCACCAATGGGCGCAACTGGTCAGCGTAACTCAACATGCTGTCTCTAACTTCAGCAAAGTCCAAGGCAGGCGCCTTGAAATACTGAGTCAATACGAAATTATGATATTCGAGGTTTTCTTTTAGTTTCTCAGCAAAAGACTCAGGGAAGAACAAGTCTTGGACCCTGAGAGCGCGACGCGCCACTTTATCTTCGTAAGCTGGGCCAATACCACGGCCCGTAGTACCAATCTTTGCATTACCGCGCTTAGCTTCACGTGCATGATCAATCGCCACGTGGTACGGCAAAATCAAGGTCGTTGCTTCAGAAATTTTCAAGCGTGAGCGCACATCAACACCAGCAGCTTCAAGCTCACCAATTTCTTTAAACAGAGCTTCAGGTGACAAAACCACACCGTTACCAATGTAACAAGTCACGCCTGGACGCATGATTCCAGATGGAATTAAACGCAAAATGGTCTTTTGACCATTGATGATCAAGGTGTGACCAGCATTGTGACCACCTTGGAAGCGAACCACACCTTCAGCGTGGTCGGTTAACCAGTCAACAATCTTACCTTTACCCTCATCACCCCATTGGGTGCCAATCACAACAACGTTACGACCAGATTTACCGCTAGATTTCTGTGCAGACATAGGAACCAAGAAAAATTAATTAGAAATTGTGCAAACGAACATTTTACGCTCTTGTCTTCACGACCCATGCACCTTTTTGATTCACTAACTCGCGATCGCAATAAAACTCATCCCCGTCTTGTTCATGACCAGGTAGTAACTGGATCACAACTTGACCTTGTGAGCGTAATTGAGCGATTTCTTGGCTCAATGTTTGATCATTCGACCAAGGAGCTAAAATCGCAGTTTTTCTAGAATCTTTCTTAGAAATACGGGCTAAAGTCATGATATCTAATGAAAAACCTGTGGCTGGTCGTGATCGACCAAATGCCTTGCCCACCATGTCATAACGACCGCCACGTGCAATCGCGACTGGTAAACCTTCAACATAGGCAGCAAACATCACCCCGCTGTGATACTGGTAACCCTTCAAATCCGAGAGGTCCAAGCTCAATTGTGGGCTATTTGGCAAATCTGCAACAGCTGCGCAAAGACGCTCTAACTCATCCAAAGCCGCTTTAACAGCAGCAGTTTTAGGCAAATTTTGACGGGCTTGATCTAACACCTGTTTTGGTGAACCACTCAAATTAGCCAAAGCCAAAACAGCCGACTTAACCTCAGATGGCCAATCTTGAAGAACTAGATTCAAACCAGCTACATCTTTGGTCTGCAATGCTGAGTAAAGCTCCTCTAGAGATTCTGACTTCGGTTGAAAATCGCCCAAAATAGCCGTCAAAATACCGGCATGCGACATGTCCAAAGTGATTTCTCCGACATGGCTCAAATTAAGAACGTCATTCAATAATGCTTGAATCTCTAAATCTGCTTCCCAACCAGCATGGCCATAGATCTCAGCACCTAACTGCAATTGCTCTCTTGAGCTAGAGCCGGCTGCTGCACGGGTATGAAGAATTGATCCAGCGTAGCAAAGGCGTGTGACGCCTTGACGATTTAGTAGGTGTGCATCAATCCTGGCAACCTGTGGCGTCATATCTGCACGCAAACCTAAGGTTCTGCCTGAAATTTGATCCACCAATTTAAAGGTTTTAAGATTTAAATCCTGACCTGAACCAGTTAACAAAGAATCCAAGTATTCCAACATCGGTGGCATGACCAATTCATAGCCGTAAGCCTGGAAACGGTCTAAAAGAATGCGACGTAAATCCTCAATCTTTCTTGCCTCGGAAGGCAAGATATCGGCGATGTTTTCAGGTAATAACCAGCGATTCATTACTTGGCCGCCGCGTTCGAATTTGAAGACTGCGGTCTGCTGCTCTTCATGAATTTCAAAAATTCAGAGCTTGGATCCATGACCATTAAGTCCTGCTTGGTTTTAAAGCTGCTGCGATAGGCCTCAAGACTTCTGTAAAACTGAGCAAATTGAGGATCACGATTAAATGCCTCACCATAGAATGCAGTGGCTCGTGCGTCGCCTTGACCCTTGATTTTTTGAGCATCACGGTAAGCTTTGGACAAAATAATGTCACGCTGGCGCTCTGCATCAGCTCTGATTTTTTCAGACTCAGCAGAACCAGTTGAACGCAATTCATTAGCAACACGCTTGCGCTCTGCTTCCATTCGGCGGAAAACTGACTCACTGATCTCTGCCAGTAAATCGATTCTCTTTAAACGTACATCCACAATTTCAATACCAATATCAGCAGCCTCTTCAGCTACTTTCTTACGAATGTTCTGCATCACTTGCTCGCGCTGCTCAGAAATCAATTCACGAACAGTGCGTTTGGTGAATTCTTCGTTCAAAGCCGACTTGACCAACTGATTCAAACGATCTTGAGCCATACGCTCATCACCTCTGAAACTGATAAAGAATTTACGCGGCTCAACAATGCGCCACTTCACAAAAGAATCGACCAATAAGTTTTTCTTTTCAGCTGTGATGAAACGCTCAGCATCGGGAGTGTCAATGGTCAAAATACGGCGCTCAAAAAATTGCACGCTCTGGAATGGCGGCGGCAATTTAAATTGCAAACCAGGCTCTTCAACCACACGCTTTAGTTCACCAAAAGCAAACACTGCTGCGTACTGACGTTGATCAACAACAAAAATGGTGGATGATAAAAGGCCGATCAAAATAAAGAGACCAGCAATAATTGGGAAAATTCGGTTCATCATTTTATTGATCTCCTATCGTTCACGACTGCGCAAACCAGAGGTGTCTCTTCTTTCAGCTGGGACCGCTGGAGGATTCACAATTGGTGAGTTGGGGTTAGGAGATGAAGTATTGGCAGGTGTATTTGCCATTGTGTTTGAAGTCTGCAACGGTAACTGTGTAGGATTCGATCCTACTTGCTGAATCAACTTATCTAGCGGCAAGTACAGCAAGCTTCCATTGCTTGAACGCTGATCCACCATGACCTTGGTCACGTTGGTATAAATTTCTTGCATCGCGTCGATGTACATACGTTCACGGGTCACTTGAGGAGCCTTAGCGTATTCAACTTGAATTAACTTGAAACGCGTCGCATCACCCTCTGCCGTTGCAGTCACTTTGGCTTTGTAGCCCTCAGCTTCTTGCATCAAACGATCAGCAGCACCACGAGCCTTCGGAATGATGTCATTGGCGTATGCTTGACCTTCATTTTTCAAACGCTCACGGTCTTGACCAGCTTTCACAGCATCATCAAATGCTGCTTGAACTTGCTCAGGCGGCTGTACGTTTTGTACAGTCACACTGGTAATAAAAATACCGGCCTTATAACCATCTAAAATTTTCTGAATAGAAGCATTCAAATCAATCGCGAGCTTTTCACGGTTCTCATACAAAACATTGTCCATCTTGCTCTTGCCAACAATTTCACGAACCGCTGTTTCAGCCGATTGAACAACTGCTCCATCTGGATCTTTGTTATTGAACAAATACTCAGAAGCATCTTTTAAGCGATATTGAACAGCAAATTTCACATCAATGATGTTTTCGTCCTCAGTCAACATTGAAGAGTCTTTGAGATTTGATGCTTTGATTAAATTTGCTCTACCCACTTCAACGGAACGAATAGATGACAGATTCACCACTTCATGCGTTTGCACTGGCCATGGCATGCGCCAGTTGATACCAGGGCGCGTGGTGTGACTGTATTTACCAAAATGTAAAACCACTCCGGTTTGACCTTCTTGGATCATGAAAAAGCCGCTGAATACCCAAACCACCACAGCAACCAACACGACCACTCCAGCGCCAATACCTGACTTCATACCGTCACCGCCAGTACCTTTGGATGATGGTGGCTGATTATTACCGCCGCCTTGACCCTTACCTTTGAATAAATTATTCAAACGATTATTAAAGTCTGTCCACAACTGATCTAAATCTGGTGGGCCATCTTGTTTTTGAGGTTGACGAGGTCTCTCCTCCTGACGAGGAGGTGTCGCGTCCTTTTCATCACGGCCACGATCTGGGCCTGATTGATGGTTATTGCCCCAACCGGGATCATTAACAGAGAATATTTGTAGTAATTTACGCATCGAAGGGAGAATACATTCCTGTACGAGTATGAAAAACATCTAACGATTCCCAGCGTTTAACTGGGGCCTGTGAACTTAATTCAGCTACTGAAGGAACCTCGTCTACAGGAGCCTTCATTCTATCAGTGTTCCTGGCGAAATCAGCCAATGTTTGACGCATCAAATCTAGGCCAATACCCTCTTTAGCCGATATATATATGGCTGCCACCTTGCCACTTCTGTCATAACGAACAACAGGGCCTCGCTCCATTAAAGCAGGGACTTGGTCAATTTTATTAACCACAACCAGCTGAGGGGTTTCGTTGGCACCAATTTCAGTCAAAACCTTATCCACTTCAATCATTTGTTGTTCGCGATCAAAGCTCGATGCATCGACCACGTGGAGCAATAAATCAGCCCTGACGGTTTCATCCAGAGTTGCTCTAAAAGCTTCCACCAACTGGTGAGGAAGGTCTCGTATAAATCCAACCGTATCAGAAATGACCGCATTTCCAATCTCCGGCAAATAGACTCTTCTTGAGGTGGTATCCAAGGTTGCGAACAATTGATCTGCGGCATAGGTACCCGCTTTGGTCAAAGCATTGAACAAAGTTGATTTACCAGCATTGGTATACCCAACCAAAGAAACTGAGAAAACACCGCCCTTTTCACGGGAACGTCGCTGAGTAGCCTGTTGCTTCTGTAACTTTTCCAATTCAGCTTGCAAGCGCTTAGCTTTGTTCTCAAGCATCCTTCGGTCCAATTCCATCTGCGTCTCACCAGGGCCGCCGCGCATACCAATACCGCCCTTTTGCCGCTCCAAGTGACTCCAAGCCTTGACCAGTCTTGAAACTTGATATCGAACATTGGCCAGTTGCACCTGTGTTTTACCCACATGGCTCTTAGCTCTTTGCGCAAAAATATCTAAGATCAAACCAGTGCGATCAATCACATGACATTGCAAATGACGCTCTAAGTTACGTTGCTGAACGGGAGAAAGAGCGTGATTGAAAATCGCCAACTCAACCTCATTGGCCTCCATCTGCTCTCTTAATTCTGTGGCCTTACCTGAGCCCATATAAAGTGCTGGGTCTGGTTTTGCACGCTTTGCGATCATGGTCATCACAGGCTGTGATCCTGCGCTGGATGCAAGAAGACCCAACTCCGCCATACTGTCTGCGAAGTCAGGTTTACCGCCTGGATCTATCCCAATAAGGGCAGCTTTAACTGCTTGCATAAGAAGTTAAGCTTCTGGAGTTCCCTCATCCGCACGGAACTCCACAGCTCTAGCAGGAACCACTGTTGAAATGGCATGCTTGTATACCATTTGAGTCACAGTGTTACGCAAAAGAATCACGTACTGATCAAATGATTCAACATTTCCCTGCAATTTAATACCATTTACCAAGTAAATGGAGACGGGAATGTGCTCTTTGCGCAGCGCATTTAAAAATGGATCTTGTAAAAGTTGGCCTTTATTATTGTTCATGCCTGCTCCTTCTTTCTTATTGGTTGTTTGGAGTCTTACTCTAGAAATCTAGTCTCAGTTAATCGTTGTTATGTGTTTATTAGCCCTTAGTTTAACTAAGCTATATAAAAAGTGTTTTTCACTTCTTTTTCTTGCCTTTATCCGAGTCAACAAAAGGGTTTTGACCGGTTCTGAACTCAAGCCTCAAGGGAGTGCCACGCAACTTAAACGCCTCTCTGAAGCGACCCTCAAGATATCGGCGATAGCTGTCAGTCACACCACTCAAAGCGTTTCCGTGGATCACAACAATCGGCGGATTTGAACCGCCTTGGTGCGCATAGCGCATCTTCGGACGTGACATACCAACACGCTTAGGTTGCTGAAATTCAACCGCTTCTTCCAAAATACGGGTCAACTTCGGAGTCGGCAATTTTGACATCGCAGCCCCATAAGCGGCATCCACATCTTTGAACAATTCTTTGATACCGAAACCTTTGATGGCTGAAATTGGGTGAACATTGGCAAAGTCTAAGAAACGTAGTTTTCTAGCAATGTCTGTTCTGGCACGTTCTTTTTGGTAATCATCCATGCCATCCCACTTATTCACCGCTAACACCAATGCTCGACCTGCATCAACAATAAAGCCTGCAATGTGAGCATCTTGCTCAGAAATATCTTGCTGAGCATCCAACATTAAAATCACGACATTGGCATCGGCAATCGCTTGCAAGGTTTTAACGACTGAGAATTTTTCGATGGCTTCAAATACCTTGCCGCGTTTACGAAGACCAGCCGTATCAATCATCACATACGGTTTACCGTTACGGGTAAATGGAACATCAATCGCATCTCGGGTTGTACCAGGCATATCAAATGCAATCACTCGCTCTTCACCAATCAAGGTATTGATGAATGTGGATTTACCGACGTTTGGTCGACCCACCACGGCAATTCGCATCGGCTTATCTGTTCGGTCATCCTCTTCAGGCTCATCAGGCAAACCCAATGCATCCAGTGCATCGTCAATCATGTAGCGAACACCATCACCATGCGCTGATGAAATAGCTACAGGCTCTCCCAAACCTAATTCATAGAAATCTGCTGTGACTGTGGCGTGAGCCATGCCCTCAGCTTTATTGACCGCCAAAATGACTGGGCGACCCGTCTTGCGTAAAAAGTCTGCAATCACGCGGTCTTGAGGCGCCATGCCCAAGCGAGCATCCACCAAGAAAATAACAACATCGGCTTCAACCACTGCTTGTTTGGTTTGCTTGGCCATTTCTGCCAAGATACCTGTCTTAGCAACTGGTTCGAAACCACCGGTATCAATACAAATGAACTCACGCTCACCCACACGACCATTGCCGTAATGTCGATCACGCGTCAAGCCAGAAAAATCAGCCACCAACGCATCACGCGAACGCGTCAAGCGATTGAATAGCGTTGATTTACCAACGTTTGGTCTGCCAACAATGGCAATAACTGGTTTCATAAGTTCTTTAAGTTTCTATCTGATTAGACTTTTTAATCAAAGCCAAACTCAGATAGATGTGTATTTAATTAGGTCGGTAGGCAGATAAAGTGCCGCCACGAGTTTGAATGATCAACAATCCGTTGGCAACAATTGGAGCTGCACTGATACCACTGCTATCCACTCTTACTCTAGAAATCGCCTGACCACTGTTTTGATCCAAGAAATGGAGGTAACCTTGCTTATCACCCATCACAACCATACGACCCACCGCTAAAGGTTCACCAACATCACGCCAAGTCATGGTCTCATTACGCCAAATTTCAACACCATCAGCGGCTCTGTATGCAACAACATGAGATTTTTCATCTGCAGCAAATACGAAATCTTGTGATTGAGTAGTCCCCGTATGACTTGAGAAATCTTTAGTCCATGTTAAGTTGCCACTACTCACATCTCCACAAGCAATTCTTCCCTGGAAAGCAACAGCACATAAACGACGACCCAACAAAGTTGGTCTAGCAGAAACATCCGTCATTCGTTCAATCTCCGAGTAGCCTTTTGGATAAGACAAAGACGTTTCCCATAGAAGACTACCTGAGGATAATCCGATCACACCGATCTTGCCGCCAGAAAAACCTGTCACAAATGCATCAGCTGCAACTGGGACCATCGGAAAGCTGTTTCTGAGAGCCAGCGCTATTTGAGGGCGCACATAAGACCAGCGACGCTTGCCTGTTTTGGCATCTAAGCCGATAAAGCGATTATCAATGGTACGAATAACTGCGACACCACCCAACACAAGTGGTTCAGTTAAAACTTCGCTACCAACCTTTTCTTCCCAAATTTTTTGACCGGTTGAATCGTAGGCAAAAACAAGGCCCTTGGTTGATCCAACAACAACAACATTGCCATCACTCCCAGGGCCCGATGAAATATCTGAAGGAGCTTTTACTTGCCATACTGCTTTACCAGTCAGGACTTCAATTTTTGAAACAGTGCCATTACCTGATGAAGTGTATAAGTAATCGCCAGCCAAGACTGGTCGCATCACAAACGTCTCAGATTTACCAACGCTTGAAGACCAAACAGAAGCTACAGAAATAGTTTTGTCATCAACTTTGGTCAATGAAGCAGGCTCACGCTTTTTAGCACTGGAGCATGAGGCTAAAAAACTGATAACCAAAAAAGCGCAGGCAAGTTTAGGTAGAGATTTTGTCATTAACGACCTCCAACAGCATCTAATTTAACTTTCAATAAACGTTTTGCTTCATCTGCAGCATCAGGATTCTTTGCCAATTTATCCCAAGCTTGTTGATAAAACTGTCGCGCTTCAACTGTTTTCTGTTGAGCCAACTGAACATCACCACGTCTCTCAAGCAGCAATGGCTCAAAAGCTGTTGATACCGAAGCACTGGCCACTTTTTCAGCATCAGCAAAATCAGGCTTATCAATCAACAAAGAAACCAAGCGCGCCCTAGCAACATCACGGTGTGCATCTGAAGAAGCCTTAGACATGGTCCAACGCAACTGTTGCTCAGCAGCACCCATATCACCTGAGCTGTTAGCCGCTTGAGCTGCAACCAATCCAGCCATTCCAGCATAACTGGTTGAAGAATATTGATCTTGTAAATCCTTGGTAGCTCTCAGAACTCCTGGCACATCTTGCTTTTGAGCAGAGACCAATAAAGTGTCATACAGCTTGCTTGCAGCAAGAGAGGACCGGTTTTGCCACCAATTCCAAGCAGTGAATGAAATATAAGAAAGCAAAATCAGGATGAGTATTGCAATTAACCATTTGCCGTATTGCTTCCACCAAGCCTTAAACTCGGCTAACTGTTCTTGTTCTTCTAAATTGAAATGCATAGTTACTCTCTTATTCTGAAGTGCTTACTAATTGATTGATGACTTCATCAACCAAATTATCCATTGAGACAGTGATTTGCTGACCATCACGACGCAAATCTTTTAACTGAACTTGATTAGCGGCCAGCTCATCAGGACCAATAATAATCGCATATGCAGCACCGCTGGCATCTGCTTTTTTCATTTGTGATTTAAAGCTCGCAGCCTCACCATCTGAGGAGCAGTGCAAGATGACCTCTAGGCCAGCGCTGCGCAGACGTTCAGCCAAGATAAAAGCTGGCTCCAAAGTTTCACCAGCCTGGTGCAATACATAGATATCGCACCCTGCTTCTAAATCGCTGGTCAAGCCTTGCTCTTTCATTAATTCAATCACGCGCTCCATACCCATGGCCCAACCACATGCTGGAGCAGCTTTACCGCCCATTTGAGCAATCAACGGATCATAGCGACCGCCACCTGCCACAGTTCCTTGAGAACCCAACTCAGTGGTGACCCACTCAAAAACGGTCAAGTTGTAGTAATCCAAGCCTCTGACCAAGCGAGGATTGATCTTGAAAGGTAAATTATTGGCTTTTAGTAGCTTTTGCACACCCTCAAAATGCTTGAGGGATTCTTCACCCAAATAGTTCAAGATTTGCGGAGCCGACTCAATGATTGCTTTCATTGCAGGATTCTTGCTATCAAGAATGCGCAAAGGGTTTGACCCCAAGCGTCGCTTTGAATCTTCATCGAGCTCAGATTCATGCTTTTTAAAATGCTCAACCAAAGCATCGCGATGCGCTGCACGCTCACTGGCTTGACCAAGTGAATTCAACTCTAGCTTAATGCCTGATAAACCCAAGTCATCCCATAAACGCTGGCACATCAAAATAATTTCAGCATCAATATCAGGACCCGCAAAACCAAGGGCTTCGATGCCCAACTGGTGGAACTGTCTGTAGCGCCCACGCTGTGGACGCTCATGCCTGAACATCGGGCCCGTGTACCAAAGACGCTTTGGGCCTTCATAAAGCATGTTGTGCTCAATCACAGCTCGCACAGCAGCCGCGGTTCCTTCAGGTCGAAGGGTTAACTGCTCACCATTCAGCCCATCTTCAAAGGAGTACATTTCTTTTTCAACAATGTCAGTGACTTCACCAATACCGCGTTTAAAGAGAGCTGTTTGCTCAACAATCGGCGTACGAATTTGTTGATAACCATAAGCTCTCACTAAACTCTGAATGGACTGTTCTAAATGAGCCCAGAGCGGCGCTTCTGCAGGAAGCATGTCATTCATGCCACGCACACCAGTGATTTTGTTTTGTTTACTTTGGCTCATATGCTTACCCGCTCACTTTGTTCTGATATGTGTTTTTCACATATTCATCAACAATCAATTGAAACTCTTCCGCAATCTTGTCA
>Ga0255130_1000028_pt1 | contig 40191 bp, 27 predicted proteins | sample Law_Yuk_RepB_8d_FD_188560 | JGI IMG/M metagenome (GOLD analysis project Ga0255130, IMG submission 188560) | Freshwater microbial communities from St. Lawrence River, New York, United States - Law_Yuk_RepB_8d | ecosystem: Environmental > Aquatic > Freshwater > River | place: USA: New York...
ATCTATTAAAGGAGGTTCATATACAATACCCAATTTGAATGAATTCTATTCCAAATATGTAAAGCATGTTTTTCAAGACGGCAAGTTTGAGTTTCTTACTGAAAAGCAGCATATAGAAAAAGGACCTATCTTGGTTGATTTTGATTTCCGATATGAAACGACTATTGAGCGTAAACAGCATAGTGACACGCATATCAATGATATGGTCGATTTATATTTTCAAGAAATCAAAGAAATACTGAATATTCCGACCAACACGACAATTCCGGTATTTATATTCGAAAAGGAAAATGTGAATATGTTGGACAAGATTACCAAGGACGGTGTCCATATGATTATCGGTATTCAAATGGATAGAACATTACAAATTATTCTACGAAATCGCATCTCGAACAAACTCAAAGACATATGGTCTGATTTGCCTTTACAGAATTCGTGGGATGAAGTGTTGGATGAAGGTATCACAAAGGGTACTACCAACTGGCAATTATATGGTTCTAGAAAACCAGGTAATGAATGCTATTTGCTGAAATACCATTACACTCTTGAATTGGATGGAAATGCGGATTGGTGTCTAAATATTCACGATGTTAAAAAATTCGACTTGAAACAAAATTTCCCATTGTTAACGGCGCAATATAAAGACCATGCGGAATTTGAAATGCTCGATAGCATTCGTGATGAATACGAGGATACGAAAAACTCGAAGCGTAGTAAGCCGAAGAATAAACTTAAGATCGTTGATAAGAATCGCAACTTTGATATTAATGAAATTACATCTCGTGATATGCTCGACGATGCGATTGAACATTTCTTGGATGAAATCGAAACCAAGGATTATTATATCAAAGAAACGCACCAATATACCATGTGTTTGACAGAGAATTTCTACAATCCGTATGATAAATGGATTCGTGTTGGATGGGCTCTTAAAAATACACATGACAGCTTGTTTCTCACATGGATCGCATTCAGCGCTCAGTCGGAGAAATTTGAATTTGATAAAATTCCAGAATATTATGAAAAATGGCGTAAGTTTGATAGGTGTAATGACGACGGACTCACATTTCGTTCTATTATGTACTGGGCAAAGAATGATAATTATGCGAAATACAAAGAAGTGCGCGAAGAAACAATCGACTACTTCGTAGATAAGACAATTGAAAACCCGACTGATTTTGATTTCGCTCTAGTGTTATATCACATGTATAAGGATGATTATACATGCGTCTCTATTAAAAAGGACATTTGGTATATTTATAATAACCATCGATGGGAGGAAAACGAAGGTGGAACAAGTCTGCGTATGTCGATTTCAAAGGATTTGTTTGACATTTATTTCGCAAAGATGAATAAAATTCAACAACATTTTAAAAGTGGAACTGTAGATTCGTCGAGTGAAAAGTATGACATATTAGCTAAACAAGCTAAGAAATTGGGCGACATGTCTAAAAATTTAAAACAGCGCGGTGTGAAAGATAACATTATGCGTGAGGCGAAGGAGATCTTCTATGACAACACATTTATGGATAAGGTGGACGCGAACCCCAAATTGTTGTGTTTCAATAATGGTGTGCTTGATTTTGAAAATAAGGTGTTTCGCAAAGGAAAGCCAGATGATTATTTATCAAAGTCTACCAATATTAGCTATGTGAAGCTCGACCTTATTAAGCACAAGACGATTATAGACGAAATCAATGACTTTATGCACAAGCTATTCCCAGAGCAAGAATTGCGCGATTATATGTGGCAACATTTGGCATCCACACTCATTGGTGAGAATAATGACCAGACATTTAACATTTATAACGGTAATGGTAGTAACGGTAAATCGAAACTAGTGGAATTAATGGCATCATGCTTAGGTGATTACAAGGCCACGGTTCCGATTACTCTCATTACAGCAAAGCGTAATACAATTGGCAGTACTTCGTCTGAGGTCGTTCAACTTAAAGGTGTTCGTTACGCGGTTATGCAAGAACCGTCAAAAGGCGATCGTTTGAATGAAGGTATTATGAAAGAAATTACTGGTGGTGATCCATTACAAGGTCGTGCGTTATTCAAAGACAGTATCACATTTATTCCACAATTTAAGTTGGTTGTATGTACCAATACATTGCTTGATGTAAACAGCAATGATGAGGGTACTTGGCGAAGATTGTGTGTTTGCGAATTTAAATCCAAGTTTTGCGTCAAGGAGGAATTTGACGACGATCGCGAGTATCAGTTTGAAATTGATAAGAAGTTGGGTGAAAAATATGTTCAATGGTGCCCAATCTTCATGTCTATGCTTGTTGAAAAGGCGTATATTACTGGAGGATTAGTTAAAATCTGTGACGCGGTTAAAGCTAGCAGTTCTAATTATAGAAACACGCAAGATTATTACAGCGAATTCGTATCTGATAAAGTCAAGAAATGCGTTGGTGGTAAAATTAAGGAGACCAGTCTATACGAGGTATTTAAGGTATGGTTTCAATTACATCATGGTAAAAATGTTCCGAAGGGTCGTGATTTGTTTGAATTCATGAATAAAAAGTTTGGAAAAAAGCAACGAGGTGTATGGGCGAATGTGTCTATTATATATGACGATTTCGACCCATCATTGGATGAAAATGAGGATGAATGAATAAATTTGGATTGATTAAATAAATTTGGATTGATTGAATTATATTAATTTGGATTGAATTAATTATATTAATTTGGATGAGTTACGATTACATTAATTTCAAAAATAATTTACTGTTATAATAAATAAATTATTTTTCTATTTTATTCTCCTACATTTTCGAATACAAATAAACCCATTTTGTATTACTAGTTAGCCATCCGTACACACCTCTTATAAATTCTATAATGTAATTCGCAACGGTTGGGTATAAAGCCAATGCTATAATTAGTACCCATAGATTTTTTTCTCTATATTTTTGTTTGAATACAACACCCAAAATTATCATGATGATTAGATACTTGTAGTATTTTGTAAAAATATTCACCCACCAACTAACCCATCCATTTTGCTCATTTTCGTAGTATGTTTTTCTATCAGAAATCTCGATTGTATGTACCTTATTTTCTATAATTTGTTTCAATTTCATGTTTTGTATTGATAACATCTTATATAAATCCGCAGTGTTTTTGGCACTTTGTAATTGAGATTCGTATAGTCCATATAATTGATTTAATTCTGTTATCATTTTTTGTTGTTTCTCCATCATTATTCTACGCTCGTTTAATGCCGTCTGACGGTATCTATCTAGCTCCAAATCCAAATTCTTGTTTGCTGTATTGTTTTTAATATCATTTTGCTGTTGAATATAAGAGTCTAAAAAACTATTTACAGTGTCACTTGTCTTACTCATCATTTTATTAAATTTTGCTACATCTATCAACTCTCCTAATTTATCAGCAGTAACGCAACTGCCCTCTGGTGATGATTGTGATTTCGCATTTTGCTGTGCTTTATAATTAGGATCAAATTTACCCACGTTTGCCATATACTAATATATCAAAATATTTAAAACTTGGCATAATTAGAGCTATTTTCACTATAACCATCAACAATGCTATTATTATCCTTAAATATCTTTACATTAAAATCACATTTGCCAAATGAATTTTGTAGGCATCGTTCACCAACAAATCCCTCGGACTGACTCTGGCTATCCATGAATGTTGGTGTAACACATTGTTTATTTGTGGCGTCCCAAACAGTGCCAAATGTATTTCCACTAGGACAGCATGCTTCGCCTACACACGATGGTATAATTGTCTCCGCTTTCTTGGGTTGATCAGCATCATTACCCGTATTCTGTATATTTACACCAGTTGGATCGAATGGAAAGTTATACTCAGAAAAATTCATGTTGTCGCGACGCATGATATCAATTACTTGTAACGACACTACAACAATGGCAATGGCAATAATAACAGATATAATTACCATCGCTATATTTTGAGGGATAAGTTCTTGCTTCATTAAAATTCCTAAAATTAGGATTGGGACACAGAAATATACAATTGTTTTCATCACTTTTGACTGTGTTTCATATTTGTCGCTGTAATAAGTGTTGATTTCGGCCATTCTTAATTTATTGTATCTGGCATTTTGTAATACAGATAAGTTGTTTTTGGCATTTGCTAATTCATTCTCTACGATATCGCCTACTACCAATTCATTTACTAAACTATTTCTTGAAACAGCTATATTTGATTGCGCAGTTGTATAATTATTACTTAATGATGTGTATAAACTGGTTTTTAATTGTTGTAGCTCTTGAATCTTTTGTAACATTTGATTTTGCTTATCTACATTTGGATTTTGTTGAACACTTAGTGCTTCTAAATCAGCGTAAATACTTTGAATTTGTTTATCTATTTGACTAATTGTTTGTATTGTTTGATCCGAACTACTATTTGTATCCGATACTGGCATTTGATTAACCATACTATATATAATCAATAGAGATTATTATATATAATAATATTTGTTCAATTTATTTACTCGACTAATTGTGTAAACAAATGAATGTGTATTTATTTCATGACATTCATGGCTCCTACTGTGACTCCTAGTGCTACCATGCTCCATAATATATACTTTTTATTGTAACTTAACATTTGAAGATTTGAATCTTCGGCCATTGCGTCATTTTGAGGTACTGCTTCCTTGCCAACCCTTATTTCTTTGTATGTACTTTCGTATTTATTTAGTTTGCTTTTAAGTGAATTATATTCACCCAATAATCTCTCATTTAACTTGACATCCTCTTTGCTCAAGTCAACTATTTTCTGATATATTTTATCTAACAAAGCGTTCAGTTTGTCATATTGTATTTTAATAAGCTGAGTATCCCTAGCTGAAATAGTACCAAGACCACATGTTGTATTCATATCAATAAAACCGGCATTCGCATAACCATCAATATCATTCTGTTGAGAGAAATTCACTTGTTTACTACAGCTGTTATTATTATTTACCTTAATATTTCTTATATATAAATCTCCGCCTGTATATTGTCTATTTCCTTTTGGCCACATGTTCGCATTTTTTATCCAATAATTATTGCCACTTATGTAAAATCCAGCAGCACCCGGTGTGGCTAAGCATTTTTGTTTTACTTGTTCAAGAGATAAACCAGAACCGGATGTAATGTCATTGCCATATGAATTGTATCCAGATAATAATTGAAAATCGTTACCATATCCAGTAATCATATTAGACGGATACTGTTTCTTTGTTAAATCATCGGTTATATAATAGGTTTGTCCAAGATTAGCGTTACTGGCGCCAGTTGTTTGATATGTGGCAAACCCGTTATATCCGGGAACCCATGTAGGTGGACTCCAATTCCACCACCACCACCAACCACCTCTCCTCGATTGAACAGACCTTCCGGGTTGAACAACGCCCATTTGACCCGTTCCAGGCACATTTGGACATAACTGGGCATTTAATGGATTGCCGCCACCATTAATATAACAATTGCCTCTACCACCACCATTATTTGGTCCCATTTGAAATACATTTGAACCCATATCTTCTGCTCTTTTAGCACACGCGTCTATTGTAGTGGATCCTAAATCTGATTGGAATGTTCCAGCAGTCTGAGAACATTGAACGTATTTTCTATTGGCAGTTGGAGCCGGATTTGTTATATATATATTTTGCCCAGCAGAAGTACACGATTGATTAAGAATTGTATCGGTTCCTTTTACCAATGAAATTCCTCCTTGAATATTTATCATTTTTCCTTCTGGCGCATTCGCAATAGATGATTGCCCGTCGTCGGGTTTTATAGTTTGAGCACTAGCCCAATTTAAAGGACATCCATTCTTGCCTTGCATAGAATTAGCCATTTGTGGATTCGGTAAATGTTTCCAGACACCTCTGTCTGTAACATATCCAACTGCTCCACCGGCATCTTTTAAATATGTATTCGCAAAACGATTATTGTTTCTATTGCTTGCTGTTATATATCCTCTTGACTCTTCTATCAATGTTTTAATAGCTTGATTATATTCTTGTAATTGTCTGTCATATGTTGTTTGCAATTCTTTTAATTCCTTATAATCAGCCCTATTTTTAATAGATATTTCTCCATTCTCACTGTTACCAGCAGAATAGGTGTTTGTATTACCACCAGATGTGTAATTATTTGTCATAACATCAAATCCTTCTTGTTTATCTAAAGATGATTCATTATTCTTTTCTAGGGGGTTTTTATTGTTTACATATAATTTTCCCTTTTTTACTACTTTTGACATTATTATTATATTAGTATAATAAAAAATTATAGTAATATTTCCAATGTAATTGTACTAATCATACTAATCTTGGACAAATACAGTTAGTTATTTTTAACATTTTGTTTTATTTTTAAAATGGTTCGGGTATTGCTGATGATACATAGTGCCAAGATTTTCTAACATATTCCTTGCTTTCACTATAGTATTGCTTTCCAATTATTATGATCCAAATACCTATAAATATGTATGCCAATATAGATATATCGTATATTTCTCTCGAGTAAATATGATAAGCAACATAAAATGAAATAATAGCGAGTAGTAACCATAGGCCATATATAGTATAGTTAGATGTCTGTTGTATGTTACTATCTTCTTCACCAGCGGTTTGATCAGGTTCTCTCATGAGTTTGTTTATTTCGTTTCTATCCGATTGTAATTTATAGAGTAAATCATTTAATTCATTCCTATTCGCACTTATTTCTCCAACTATTATTTGTTTTGTCTTATCTAACACTATTCCAGCTGCTTGTGCTTTTTGTGTTAATGCGGTTATTTCTTCTTGAGTGTTCTTCATGTCTTTCAATATTTTCTCTCCATCATCGCTACCCATTCGCGTAGTTCCATTTGGTGCTAAAGATGATATTACGCCATCAGTAGCGGGCCACGAAGAAGTTGTTCCTCCTTTTACCATACCATAACATACGTTTTTATTCATCGTATTCGGGCCAAGATATACTACACTCGAATAGGCGTTGCTTTCATCTTGTATTGCCTTTAGTTTACAATCAGTTAAATTATCGGTTGTTCCTAAAATCTTCCATTTGTTATAGTCATTAGACGACACAAATATATTAACTTGATCGGCCCAGTTTCCACCAGTATTCTTGCGGTTATTAATTTCTGTTTGTAACAAATTATTGTATTGATTTTGAAGAGCATTATATTGATTTATTTTCATTTGTAACACTTTACTTAAAATTCTTGCTTCTAATAATGTCTCGTATTTGGTTGGATTGTCTTGTATTATTTTGTCGGTTACAGACATTTAGTGTATATATAATTTGTTAGAAATTAAATATACCTTATTCTAATTCTAATTCTAATTCTAATTCTAATTCCAATAGTTTATTGTGGTTTGTCGGTGGCGGCATGTTTACTTTTGTACTTCTTTATCATATTGTGTATAATATTATATGTGTATTCTATGGTTCCTAAGAATATCGCTCCTCCTATTATTACAATATGTTCTGTCTTTGTCAACTGTAAATCATAATATAGCATTCCACATAATATAAAACCGATTATCATAATAATAAGCAACTTTAATTGTAGCTTATACCACTCTAATTCTTCATCAAATAGTCCTTCTGATGTCAATGCCGTTCTCTTTAAATGTGTCGCTTCCTCCTTTAATTTCTCATTTTCTATTTTTAAATTAGAGATTTCAATATTTTGCTGGCGTACTTCTTGTTGAGATTCCTCTATTGCCGAGTCCATACTGTTTTTTAATATGAATCCATCCGAATCTATTTTATTTACAACTGTTCTCACATGTTGAATTTCATCTGCTGCGGTTGGATTAGATGGATCTTTCAAATAAGATACATAATCTGTAACAAAATTTTCTAAAATGAAAAAAAATCGTTGGTTTAATTCTTCTATTTTTGTTTTTGTTTTACTTAATATATCCATTATATTTATTACTGAGAACATATTCTGTAGTAATCCGTTGTAATTGCTGTTTTACTTGGGCGAATTATCTTACATATTTGTCCGGGTCGCATTCCTATCGCTTGAGCTACTGGATCATATCTAGATATTTCTGGCAATTCTGTATCGTTTACTATATTGTATCGCTTTTTCATAGTTTTAACTTCTTCGTCGTTTAATATGGTATGCTTTGGCACATACTTGTGTTCCAATATATTAAATTGAAGTCTGTCTATGTTATAAATAATGATGAATATTCCATCTTGTTCCCATATTTGCGATAATATATTTATCATAGATTCATTTGGCTCTTGTTTGATTACGAGAATCAATGTGTCATTCTTTGTCAATACTTGCTCTAAATTGTACAAATCATCAATGTAATCGTTAATATTCTCTCTTCTCAATGTTTTTGCTAAATGATATTTTACATATACCTTTTTATTTTCACCAACAGTTCTAGATGACATCATCATATCCAATTGCTTATTATTGTACATTACATGTACTTCATTCACGCTAAATTCTTCATAATCCTTTATATCAAAATCTTGCTGATACAATAACTTCAACAAGTTTTGTCTTGATTTAAATACGGTTGATATAGTTCCACTAGACTGTGCCATTCTTCTTATTTATAATACAAAATTATATTTTTATTTTATTTCAATTTTATATTATAATTATGCCAATTTAATTGTTTTGCGTTCCTCTTCTGGTTCTTTATTTTCTTTTTTATTTTCCGCGCCTTTTCCATCTTTACCCGCGTCTTTATCTGAATCTGTATTTATGATCAGTTCAATACCATCGTCTCTCTTTGGTTTTGATTTTTCAATCATTTTTCCAATATTTTCTATGTCATTTACATCATTGGTCTCTATGTTAATTGTATCGCCAATTTGTAGTGGGGGGTTGCTACTACTATTGCTATTGCTACTTTGAATAGATGTTTGATTTGGCATGATAACAACTGGATTTGGAGAATCCAATACTATAACTCTACTTGGTTCTTGCTGTATATATTGTTGCGGTGGTGATGTATCTGGACTTTGTGGGTAGTATGCGGGTGATCCGGGAGCATATGGTGGCGTGTTTGGATTATAAGCTGGTGATCCGGGCGCAAACTGAGGCGAATTGGGCGCGTATGGTGGCGTATTAGGATTGTAAGCTGGCGATCCGGGCGCAAACTGAGGTGATCCGGGCGCATGTGGTGGCGTATTGGGATTATACGCGGGTGATCCCGGCGCAATCATTGGTGATGTCGGGCTAATTGGATTATATGCTGGCGACTCTTCTTGTACATAATTCGAGACCAATTGATTACCCAATACGAATAATTTCCCTTTATCATCCCGTCTTATAGCATCTAAACTTATACTCCAATTATTTGGCTCTTGATTATTAGTTAATTCTTCTATCATTACAGTTGGCATGATAGGCGTCTTATCATTGTATAATAATGTAGCAGCATTCCATCCAGCTGGATGTCTATTTGGCAATTGTCCGTCGTTTTCACCAACAAACCATACCTCAGTCGCCTCTCCTTTATTATTCAAGATAATTGATTTATATGCTTCACCACGCTCTTCATCGTAACTATAATATGCCCATCCATATGCTTCCGGTTCCAAGACAGCAGCTTCTTTTGGTTGCTCAGATGGTTCATTCAATTTGCTTGGTTCTGTCATGTCAATTCTTGGCCCTTCACGCACAAGATTCGACCTATTCTTCATTTCATTCGTAATTGCCATTTTTAATCCACCATCCACATTTATTAAACTATCGTCTTGTTGTAATTTTAAGATATTATTCGAATATGCCATACTTGTTAATTGGTCGATATTATCTTCAGTGATGAGTCTCATTTGAATATTCATCGCTTGTAATTCTTGAATTAATAATTTAAACGCATACGGTATTCTCAATATACTAAATTGCCTTCCATATTTCGATACATTTTCAATATTTAAATTCTTATCTATCGTCGTGTTGAATTTAATCGGTCCATCTGCCATCGGACTTAAAAACAGATTTTGACTGTTGTTATAAATTGCCAATGTTCCAGAATTATTACAAACGGCCATATAATATTCATCTCCTCGAACCAACATGGATTCTTGTAAAAATCGGGATGCTCCGTGAGCAATTACACCATCGCGCTCCATTTCTCCTATTCTTAGACCACCATCATTCGCTCTGCCACCAACTGTTTGACGAGTTAACATTTCAATTGGACCTCTCGCACGATAATTAATCTTATCCTTTACCATGTGTTTCAAACGCATATAATAGGTTGGGCCGATAAATATATCCGCTTGAAGTTGCTCTCCAGTCATTCCGTTATACAATGTTTGATTACCACTCGAATTATATCCGTTTTCTGTTAATATCTTTCCGAACAATTCATGTTTTGATCCCTTGTTAATAAAGGCCGTACAATCGCCATGACCGCCAAGATTAACACACGCTTTACCCATTAAAGTTTCCACTAATTGGCCAATAGTCATTCTTGATGGTAACGCATGTGGGTTAATTATAATATCGGGTCTTATTCCGTCTTCTGTAAATGGCATATTTTCCTCAGGAATAACTAATCCAACCGTCCCCTTTTGACCACATCGACTACAGAATTTGTCTCCAATTGCTGGAACTCGTTCTTCACGAATTCTTACTTTCGCCAATCGAAATCCAGTTTCATCTTCCGTCATAAATGTCTTGTCTACAAACCCCAATTGACCTTTCTTGGGATACACAGAGTCATCAATACTAATATTTGGATTCGCGGTGTTTGTCTGAACCTTTCCAATGACCGCCTTTTTATCGTCCATTTCAGTATTTTCCTTTATTAGACCATATTTATCCAATACACTATAATCATATCCATACTTTTTACCTTCCACCGTCGCATCCTCTATATTTTGAAAATGAGAATCTACTGTGGTATCTCCTACCTTTGAACTTTCCTCACGCGTTTCATACATGTTATAATATGTCGTTCTGAACATACCACGCTTTAAAGATCCTTCATTAAATAATATAGAATCTTCTACATTGTAACCACCATAAACCATAATAGCTACAATAACATTTTCGCCATATGGATGTTCCTCATTATTAATATACTGTAAATATCTACTTTTAATGAGTGGCATTTGTCCATAATTTAAGACCACACCCATTTTATCTATTCTTGAAAAGAAATTGGAATGATATAGTGATACGGCTTGTTTCGCTTGACCGCAAAAAAACAAATCTCTTGGTAATTGATTATTTTCGGGGAATACGATTTGGTTCCCCATTACTCCTAACATTAGTGACGGATGAATTTCAACATGTGTATATGGTTTCGTTTCGTCAAAGTCATATTCCGTTGATATTAATGCCGTTTCCTCTTCTGCCGTATCTAGGTAATCAATTATACCTTCTGTGTTTTCCAATTTACTAAAATCATCGGTGTCATACAAATCCTCTATTTTATAAATATTACACGAATTTACATCATAGTTTTCATCCTTCTTCTTAGCAAACCCGCTAATTAAATTCGACCAACTAAATGTATTGTTGGTTATTTTCTCCCAGACTTCCTTTCGCTTAATACTTGCCTTCTTCTTTTCATCAACATAAAAAACGGGTCTACATAATCGTCCAGAGTCTGTAAACACGATCAACTCGTTCTTCTTGATATTCCAACTTACACTCGTATATAGAGGCAATAAGCCATTACGCTTGTATTTTTTTACCAATCGAATAGTTTCTTGCGGTGTTGTGATTACGCCAATCCAGCTACCATTTACAAAGACTTTCGTAGAACTAAATAAATATTGATTACTGCATTCCTCTAATAATTTCATTTTACAAATACTTCGCATGAATTTCATCATTGGATAACTAGAGCATCCACTCGTAATATGCGTTGATATTGCCATGTGCTTATGAAATCCGACATTTCCACCATCTGGTGTATCTACCGGATCAATGATACCCCACTGCGATCCATGTAATAAACGCGGTTTAACAACTTTCGCACTCGAATCCATTGGTAAATTAATTTTCCTTAAATGAGAGAGAAAGCTATTATACGAAAGCCTATTTAAATCTTGAACCGCGCCAATCCTTTTGGTGTGCTCTTCGGAGCCCCAATTACCTTTAAATGCCTTTTTAAACCCGGTTTCCAATACTCGTTCATTGAAGATTCGTTCGTAGTTATTTGTGATTAAATCCTTGAATGATTCGTTTTGATAAATTGTTTTCGACTTTTTCAAGTTGTATTCACTATCTAACCTCAATTTAATATTATCTTGCTGAAGCTTGAAATATTCCTTGAATAAATCGTATAACAACATACCGGGCACTTCTACGCGCTTGAATTTAAAACTATCTCTATCCGTAGGTGCTTCTAATTTGGTAAAGACCAATAGTAAACTATTCACAATATATCCCAACGAATACGCCTTTTGTTGGAAATTCAATTCGCCAATATTTGGTAAGAAATAGTTCATTAGTATATCTAACACATAGCTAGTTGTATGGCCCTTTGTAAATGTTTTAATATATTCGAGTGCAGTTTCTTGTGTGAAAATCTTGCCGGCATCGTGAATCGACGGAATAAATAAATCTATCATAGAACTGTTTGCTTCCAAATCTAATAAACAATATTCGATAATTTCCTTGTCAGATATTACACCCAATGCTCTAAATACAATAAATAATGGAATTGGTTTTCTTACATTTGGAATGTTTACCACAATTTGATTGTTTGAGTATTGCTTTGTAGGGGCGACGATTCTTACGGATAAAGTTCTTTCCGGTTTGGAAGCGTCTTCGGATACAGTTCGTATATCCGCACCATGACTATATATTTCATTGTAATCTTCTCTGATATAAAGCATATTGTCTGCGAATTTTTCTTGACTGATGATAACCTTCTCCTTTCCATCTATAATAAAATAACCGCCGTAATCATTGCGGCATTCCCCCATATTGTAACGAACCTCACGATTTAATCCATTCAATATACATAAATCTGACTGGAGCATAATCGGAAATCTGCCTAAAAATAGCTTTTCGTATGTTATACTCGATTCTTGAAATTTACCTTCTTCGTCCATAATTTTAAATTCCACATCCAAGTCGTAATGAATCGAAATACCATATGTCATGTTTCTGAGTCTCGCTTCATTTGGATACATGAAGTGTTCACGATTATCGTCATATATTACTGGTTTTCCATAGTATATTTTCGATCCGTCTTTACCACCTAAATATAATTCACATCTGTATTTGAATTCCTTTGTTTCTGAATCTTGTTCTTTTTGGAGTACAATTGGATTTTTCTCTCTGAACACGCTTTTCATACCAGTTCTAAAAAAGTCATTGTAAGAATCTATGTGATGCTTCACTAATACTTGTGGATTGTCGTTAAAAAAATTTTCAATTATGTTCCAAGTCGCATTGTTGTATTTAATGCTCATATATATTATATCATAAATATATTTTTTTATAATCTAATCCTTAACATATAATTATTATGTGTAATAATAATTATAATAATTTTATCGGTGGATATTTACATGTATACCATATGGTTTTGATGTTTCTCTTGCTCATGAGCTACTACAAGTGTAGAATTTTGTTTTATCATAAATAATCCTAGTACTAAAAAGTAGAATAACAATGGGAAAAATACTAAAAACCAAGATATAGCCGAAAAACCATTTTTACATAATGAATCCAAAACAATGGTTATGAATAGTAAATACACTAACTTAATAATGTAAATTAAAAACAAATTCTCAACGGGGCATTCGAACTCTCCCATACAAAATCTCTTGTTGTTACCCCAATTTGAAAATATCATGATTAAAAGCGTGGATACACTTATAAGAAAATATATCATAGCGGGTGTGCATAGTTTTTTAATAGTGCTCAACATTATGATATATTTGGAGAAAAAAATATATCATATCTCATAATATGTATGTGTATAACAATGGATTGTTTTTATGCGCTCAATACTTGATTATTCGCATTGATATATAACTGTTTCACATCCGGAGCCATCGATTGTACGATCGATGTGGATGAACTATCACTATTACTAAATGGCTGAGTGGTTGGGTAAGGGTTTTGACTTAGTGGCTGTTGTTTTCCAGTCAAATCAAAATATCCACCATTTACTCCGTATTGCGCTCCTCTTCCTAAATTTACAATCTCTTGGAAAAACCCGCCTTTTTGTCCTTTATGTCCCTTTCTTTTTTTGCCACCATTCATAGGTGGGTTCATTATAAAGTCGTCTTTAGTTGAACGCGCCAATTCAGTTCCACCTACCGCTATTCCATTTGGACTATATGCGAAAAAATTTGGAGTAGGTGTAACATAATTGCCTCCTTCCCAAGGATTACCAACTGGTCCAGCAGCCGGACTAGAAACCATACCACCTGTCATTTTTTTATATCCAATATTACTATTGCCACCAGCTATCGCAATAGCTCGACTACGAGCAATGCCTCGACTGCGTGAAATGCCTCTCATTAAACTAGCAGCAGTAACCGGACTAGAAACCATACCATCCGTCATTTTTTTATATCCAATATTACTATTGCCACCAGCTATCGCAATAGCTCGACTGCGAGCAATGCCTCGACTGCGAGAAATGCCTCTCATTAAACCAGTAGCAGCAATCGTCTCACATTTACTACGACCACCTCCAGCCATAGCAACTCCTACCTCGTGTAATCTCCCAGCTAAATTCAACCTTAATGCCTTTTTAAACTCCGCTCGATGTTTTGTGAGTGAAATTTTCTTGGTATTAGTTTTTTTACGCGATTGTTTATGTTTTTTATTCATCGACTTTTTCAATGTTTTCTTATTGTGTTTTCTGGACTTTGTGTTTGCCATTATATAATATATATAATACATAGATATTATTCTATATCAACATGTGTTAATAAATGTCTTCGACAACACATTTTATTTAATCCTAACTTGTCTAAAACTTCTCCCTCCGGAGTTTTATCTACAAATTCTTCCGTTAAATAGACAACCTTGTCGACTTCCATGCCGCGAGCCATTTTTAACCGTCTTACCTCTTTTTGGTAATATTCATATTTATTACCAAGCACCTTTCCGCATGTAAAACACTTTACTGGTATAATCATCTTGAGTTATATATATATTATATTAATTTATATATAAATCAATTTTTATAAAAATGCTATAATAAATATTCGCATATGTGTAAAATAGTAAATATGTAATAATATAAATTTTTTATGTCTTGTCATATTACACGGTACGCTTTACAATTTATGCTTTATGCTTTACAGCCGGTACCTATACATTTATTTTTAAAATAATAATAGTCAATGTTGTTTGTCTTGCCGTTTATATCGCGTTTAAATGTTGGGCCGTTTATATCGCCAGAATGGCATTGTTCGACACCATCCATTTTCGCATATACACAACACGATGTTGCTAAACAATTGTCTTTGGTTAACATACTACAACTACTTTGTAATTTATTTCTATCTCCTTCGTGTGTTTTACAAAACCCATCATTGTTGTCAAATGCCTCTATATTTACTTGTTTTTGTATATGAACATCTCGAACTGGATTTAAATTAAATTCTATCATGGCGAAAAATGCGATTAATCCTATTATTATAATCGCCACTGATAACATTTGAGGACCTAACATATTAAATTCAGAATCCATTATATATAATTTCTTAATATTTTAAATCTTCAAAGGTGGATATTTGCCATAATTCTTACCTTGATATTGCCATAATTCTACGAGTAGGATAGGATGTTACTCTTCCATTTCCATAATTTCTATTCCAATACTTGTTTTCACTTTTTTATGCTGTTTACCACTTTTGTGTATTTTTTGGTGACAATCTTCACACAATGTTAATAAATTTGCTGGATGGTTTTTATGAAAAGTTTTTATAATATTATTTTTATCGGCATTTTCTTGGTGTTGTAAATGATGTACTTCTTGACCTCTTTTTTTCTTACACACCTCACAGTTCGCCATTACCTTTTTGCTATTAAAATGCGACTGTTTTTTTGACAAAATTCCCTCTTCTTCCTTCTTGTATTTTCTGCGTATAGCGTACGCATTTGCTAAAAAATCATCTGGCAAATGTAACGACTTACATACTTCTAGACCATACATACTTTCACCCGGTCCATCTTTTAATTTTCTATCATATATTAACATATCCTTCTCTACATTATATGAAACGGTCATGTGTTTAATTTCGATTTTCTTCATGTTTTCAATTTCCTCAAAATCAACAATTTCGTGTAAATGCGTTGCGAAAATGGCACTCGTCTCTTTTGCGTGTAACATTTCCAGTCCAGATACAAAAATACTTACTGCCGAATCGTGCTCTGTTCCGGAACATAATTCATCTCCCAATATCAAACTATTTTTATCCGCCATTTTTAAGATCACTCGTAGTTCAGACATTTCTACAGCAAATGTCGATAACCCCTTGAACAAATTGTCATTTCCTAATATTCTTGTAAATATTCCGGTATATGGTACAAATTCAAATTGACTACTTGCTACATATAATCCAGCTTGTGCCATTATTAAATTTATGCCCAATGCTCGTATAATACTCGTTTTTCCTACCGCATTCGTGCCATACAATAACATTAAATCCTTTTCTAGTCCTATACTCACATCATTCGTGACATATAACTCTTCACTGTTTAATTGCTCTATCAATGGATGACGCAATTCTTTTGCCATAATGTATGATTTATCACCAGTTTTAACAGTCGGTTTGTAATATTTATACTTATTCGCAATATAACACATATTTTGTAAAATATCGAGGGATGAGCAAAACTGAACCAAATTTAAAAATTCCTTACTGTAATTTTGTAAATCGTGTATAAATTTATTATAGATAATGGTAATTAAATCCTTCATTTTCTGTTTTGACTCACTAATGTCATTACATATTTTTGTAATCGTCTCGTTTGTAATGTTTACATTAGACCCCGACGCAATACTAGTATGAACATCCGGAATAAAATCAAACAATTCTACAATTCCCGCGTTATTTGTAAACTGTAACTGAACTACATATTTACCGGCTTGTATTTGCTGTTTCAATATAGCGCTTCGACGGCTCGTACATTGAAGCATGATACCAGATTTGTCCGTTTCGTGTATTTTTACAAGATCATTCTTGCTATGTTTATCACCCTTAGCGACAATCGTGTCTAAATAAGCACGTATTGATTCTAGTTTACTCATACTATCTTGACTTAAATCAATATATTTATCCAAATCTTTATTTATTCCTCTCTTTATAAAATTAACGTCAAAATCTAATGAATTAATTTCCTTACACATATCCATTATAAAGGTGTCGTTAAATACTTTTTGAAACTCGGTACATATTTCTGTAATATTCATGGTAATTTCTTCTTGTAAATAATGCGTTAAAACTCTATCTCCATCCACTACAGAGAATAAATTTCGAATCGTAGATAGATTCTCATAAAAATAAAATAAATTCTGTGGCGTAATCTTTTTCAAATATATTTGCCTATTTAATTTTTCAATGTCTTTTATATTCTTCAACTCCTTACGCCAGTTCATCCAAAATTCGGTGTTTAATAGATATTCGGTTATATCGTATTTTCGCTCCATTTTCTCTCTACTAGTTGTTGGATTAAGAATATTATGTTTGAAAGTTCTAGTACCCATTGATGTAATACAGTTGTTTAGAAAACTACTTACCGAAGCCAATTTTCCTTTATAATTATGGTCATCGATGATATTCAATTGCTGTAAACTATGATTTGCCAGCAACATTCGTTCCGTCTTATTTTCTACAATAGGTTCTTGGATTTTATTAATAAGATTCGGATTATGTTCGAATACAAAGTTTAATAAATAGACATAACTTTGAATTGCGTATACAAATTCTAAACCTCCTTGTAAGATTGATCCAGACACTACTTGAGAGAAAAACCGATTAATTATTTCTTGTTGATAAGTTTGTTTTTCCGCATTTTTCACTCTTTTATCAGTGCTGTATATTTTGTGAATCTTCTTGCTTTCTATTTTTACATAGTTAATGATGTCATTTAATTTATTTTCTTCCATATTCGAAATCATAATGGTTTCACTTGGGTTATATGTGCTGATAAATCTCTCTAATTCATCATATGTAGTTGGATTATGAACATTTTCTGTCACTACTTCATAGAAATTACTCTTTCCAGTAAAGATATCAATGGTTGACATGCCTATAACAATGTTTCCAAATTTATTTAGTTTACTCTTTTCACTTCGATGTATCCAAATACAACAAATGTTATTGGAAATCTCTTCATTATTCATAGAAAAGAAAGTACCGGGAGAGAAAATACCACTTAAACTCCTTGTTGTATTTGCGGTCGGCATATCTTGACTAAATACAACAGCTGTATAACCATTGTTTTGTATCTTTTCCACATATTTGTCAATGATATAATCGCGAAATCCCAGCATAAGCGTTGTTTCATTTTTATTTGCGGATGCCAATTCAGTAAATCGCTTAAAATCAATGACTTGTTCTTCTACTACTTCCTTCGTATTCGCATCAACCTTTGTATATACCTCATAAAAAGCACCAACTTGAAATAATAATATTGTTTTTTTGCCGTATTTCTCTCTATATTCATCTCTTAATTTAAAATACTGTTGAAGCATAGCCATTGTCCTAATAAATATAATGCTATATGTTTATATTTATTAGCAAATTATTATTTCTCTCGACGACCATATATTTTTACATGTGCTGTCATTATATTTATATTCTTCAGTAAATATTGTATAATAACGGTAAGTGCTGGCACTCTTATAGGTTCGCAGACAAATAGTCGCATGCCTTTTTATATGCGGGAACATTATTCGTTTTAATAATCGCATTTAATTCCTCATATATTTTATTTTTCACTTTTTGGCTACATTTGCCCCTACATATTTTTGCCATAATATTATCTGGATCAAGTGTCTCGCATATTAAATTATGTACCATCATCTTTTCATGCTTCTCCATTAGTACATTGTACAATGTCTCTCCATTATATGGTATTTTTTTCACACCACTACATAATTCGACCAAGTCTTTCGCCTTCACCATTTCTCCCTTGTAAAATACTTTGTGTTCTTTGCTAATTTCGGTTTTAACGCTTGGTATATTTTTTCCAAGCGCATCTTTATCAATAGAAATAATATATTCAAAAATGGGTCGCGTTTGAGTAATAGCTACAATACTTTTTCCACGAATCGTATGAATGTCGGGTTTTAATAGTTCAATTGCTACATTTCCTTGATCCGTAGTAACACGTGTGCCTCTAGGGAAACAAATTGGAACCATCGATTCTGTAACACCCGCATTTAAGAAATCGACATTTACTATATTATTAGAACTTTGTGAGAACGCTACTCTAATTGTATTCGGATTTATGCTGGATTCGGTAGCAAATACCGTTTTAATTTTATTAAGTAACCTCTTTTTATTATACTCAGATACATTATTTAGTACATTGTTACCAATTATTACAAATACTGTATAATCTATATAAAGATCATTTGTATAGCCAATAACGTTACTGCTTATATCATTAAATTTCATATTTGAATTTATGTCAGTAGTCATAAATGTTCGAATAATGTTTATAGCAGAACCTATAGTATCACCTCGGTCTATAATATTAATAGTAACACCAGATTTACCATAAAATGTTTGATTAGGTCCTTGTATTAGATTTGGACTAGGACTAACCGCATTCAAGAGTCCAAGGGTTGTCGGTCTTACATATACTTTTGTTAATCCGGAATTTTTAAACGCATCTGTTCCGATACTGTTAATCGATGATGGAAGCGTAATTTCGGTCAAATTATTCATACCATAAAATGCCTCTCCGCTAATACTGATTATAGATGATGGTAGACTAAAATTAGTCAAATTTGTTGTACCATAGAAAGCTCTTGAGCCAATGCGTGTAACAGTGGTTGGAAGTGTAATTGCGGTCAAAGCTGTCTTATCTTTAAAAGCGTCTTCCCCTATGCTAGTATAACCTTCAATACGAGCGATATTTGTACCACTCAAGTCTGTCATAGTTTTTGTCAATTCACCAGTTCCATTAAATACTTGGGTAATAATTGAAATGGTTACAATGGTTTGATTCGATGCATCAAAAAATGTTTTTCCAGATCCAACATTTAGATTTAGTTTGCTCAAATTTGTTGATTCTTGGAATATAACAGATGTTAGTCCAGACGCATATTGGAATGCGTTTTGCCCAATACTTGTAACTGATGGTGGAACTGTAATATTGACTAATTTTACTGCGCCTTGGAAAGCATAATTTTCAATGTTGGTCACACCTGATGGTATAGCATAGGAAGTAATAGTACTAGCTATTGGGTATTGAATTAAATTCGTTTTATTTTTGTTAAATAACACACCCGATGTATCATTTGAATAATTATTATTAGAAGAATCAACAGTGATATAGTTCAATGATGTGTCGAATTGGAATACATTTGCTCCAATGTTTGTGACCGATGATGGTATCGTAATCTGGGTCAAAGATGTAGTGCTTTGGAACGCATTTGCTCCAATGCTGATAACTGACGATGGAATTGTAATTTGGCTTAAAGAAATAGCATTTTGGAACGCATTTTCTACTATGCTTGTAACATTAGTGCCAATATTTACATAATTCAAAAAACTCCTACCAATTTGAAAATATGATTCATTGGTAAGCCCGCCTATAATATCATTTACAATATATTTATTATTACCCGTATCAACAAACAATGACGAAGATGGTGTTGTAATTGTAACATTTTCCTTACCATAAAATGTTTGCCCAGATCCATCAGATAAATTTGGACTAGGATTAGTAGCATTTAATGTTGCGCGTGTTAATGGCCACATGTAAACTATGTTTAATACCGAAGCATCTTGGAATGCGTTTGCTCCAATGCTTGTAATTGATGCTGGAATAGTAATTTGAGATAAACTTGACGCGCTATTAAAAGCATTCGTACCAATATTATAAATTTTAGATGAACCATCATTATTTAATTTAAAATTAATTGAAGACAGTAATGTAGCTCCTTGAAACATTCCTTCATTAAGTATATTGACTTCATATGGAATGTTAATCGATGTTAATCTTGACGCCCCATTGAACGCATTTGCTCCTATACTTGTAACACTATCTTGTATGTCAATTTGAAATAAATTTGATGCGTCTCGGAACGCATTTGAGCCTATTTCTGTAACAGTAGATGGAATCGTAATTTGTGTTAAATTAGTGGCACTTTGGAATGTTTCTCCATCAATACTAGTTACTTTGGTTCCTATAATTACAGATTTAATTTCGTTCTTACTTACATCACTTACATAGGAGCTTGAAGTAAGCTGTCCAGATATATCTATTTCTTTAAAACTATTATCAATACGAACAAACAATGTAAATTTATCATAATCTAGAATAGTAACATTATCCTTACCATAAAATGTTTTATCAGATCCAAAAGATATACCAGCATTCAGAGCATCAATCGTCGATTGTCGCATATACACAGTGGTTAATCCAGACAGTTGAAAAGCATTTTCTCCAATACTAGTGACATTAGATGGTATTACAATAGATGTTAAATTAGTTGTAGTATAAAACGCTTCTTTTCCTATAATATTTAAGCTGGAATCTGGGGCAAATATTACTGATTCTAAGCTCGTCGCAAGTTCAAAGGCAATCGCTCCAATGTTAGTGACAGATTTTGGAATATATATTTCTTTCAAACCTGTATCTTTGAAAGCATTATCTGAAATATCAGTCCAACCTTCTCCTAAAATTATATATTCTGGAGATGAATTATTAGTATATAAATCTGATGTGAAGATGGTATTTTCGCTATTATCAAGAGCAATAGTAATAGCAATAGCAGACATATATATAAATACAAATATATTTATATTTTTATATTTGTATTTATCTAATTTTATCTAATTTTATCCACTCACTCAATTTACAAATTATCTTATACTTTACACATTGTATATGTTACATTATTACCTTAATGTAGAATAAAACTTGTTATATGCGGGTTCATCTCCACTTTCAATAAGTTCGGATAATTGGTTATAGAGTTTATTTTTTTCAGTATTACTATATTTTCCAATATGTAGTTTTGCCATAATATTCTCTGGGTGTAATGTTTCACATATTAAATTATTAATCATCATTTTATCGTGCTTTTCCATGAGTACATTATATAACGTCTCACCAGTATATGGTATTTTTGTAACACCTCTACATACTTTCACTAATTCTTTTGCCTTAATCATTTCACCTTTATAATATACCTTGTGTTCTTTACTTATTTGCGTTCTAGCATTTGGTATATTAGTTCCCAATGCGTCCTTTTCAATAGAGACGATGTATGTATGAAGTGGTTGTGAATGAGTGATTGCTATAATTCGTTTATTACGAATAGTATGGACATCTGGATCGAGTAGTTCAATAGCAATATTTCCCTGGTTGGTAGTAACAGGGGTTCCTTTTGGAAAACATATAGGTATTTTAGTTGGTCTAGTATTGATATATGTAATATTACTTGCTCCAAAAAAATTAGTAAATCTATCTCCATCACTATGTAATGATATACGATATGGGTATAACGTGTTTAATCGCTCTACATCGAGTCCACTCATACTTACTGTATTTAAACTAGAGCAACCAGCAAACGCATTTGCTCCAATACTTTCGGTATTAGAATCTGGTTCAATTATTACTTTCGTCAAACTAGTTATACCAAGAAACACATCATCTCCTATACTTGTTACACTAGATGGAATATATAATTGGGTCAACCCAGATTGACGAAAAGCACCATCTCCTATATATGTAACTTTTGCTGGAATATTAATTTGTGTTAATCCAGAACAGTCAGTGAATGCGTATTCTCCAATGCGAGTCACTGATTCTGGAATAGTAAAGTTGGTCAAAGCTTTCGCACCATCAAACAAATGATCTGGTATGGTTGTAATTGATTTCGAGAGTGTAACACTAGATAAAGAAGTCGCACCTTGGAACGCATATGGACCAATGCTAGTAACTGATTCTGGAATTGTAATCTGAGTTAAATTTTGAACCATTGAGAAGGCATTCGCACCAATATTTGCGAGTAAAGATGGGGTTGTAAATATGATTTTTTTTATACCAGATGATTTGAAAGCATTTTGACCAATGCTAGATATAGTAGATGGTATTGTTATTTCACTCAAAGCTATCGTAAATTGGAACGCATTATCTTTAATAGTTGTCACTGTATACGAAATATTAACTGACTGTAATTTATTCGCAAAGTTGAACGCATTTGCCCCAATGCTAGTATATCCTTCTATTGAAGCATATTTTGCTATAGGATTTTCACCTGAAAAATAAGATGCCGCATTTGTCAATTCACCTGAACCGTTAAAGTCTTGAGTATTATATGATATATAAACATTATTTGCTCCAAAGAATGTTTGCCCTTGGCCAGTGGTTAGATTAAGTCTACTCACAGATATTGAACTATCAAATAAAACGCTTCTTATACCCGAATATTGAAAAGCATTTACTCCTATACTTATAACTGATGGTGGAATAATAATCGAACTCATATTTGGCGTATTGAAGAATGCTTGAGATCCTATAGTTCTTAATTGGGAACCAGAATCAAATGTTACTGATTTTAATCCAGGACAGTTATAAAAGGCGGTTTGTCCAATCTCGGTTACAGAAAATGGTATAGTTACAGATACCAATGTTGTCGCATTTAAGAACGCACTGGTACCGATACTACTGTGAGTTTGTATACTAACCTTATTTGCGTTCAGTAAACTAGCAGTAGCATAGGTTAATTCACCAGAATTAATGAATTCTCTAGTAATTATTGATACGACCACATTAGTAGCACCTCTAAAAGACGAAACAGAGCCAACATTAAGACCTACCGAATTAAGATTTGACGACTGTTCAAATATTATATTTTTCAAATTAGGACAACTACCAAGTGTGTAAGAACCATAAGTCGCCGAACCAATACTTAAAACTGACTTCGGAATAGTGATGTGTGTTAAATTAGTCATACTTAAATAGGCAATGCTAGTATAACCTACTAAACGGATTCTGGTTGCCCCATTTAAATCTGTGTTGTTTTGTAAACTTAACCCATTACTACCAGTAAATACCTTCGTAATATGAGATACAGTTATACCAGACTTGCCATATAATGTTTTATTAGAGCCAGGAACAATAGGTATAGGTAGCTTATCTAACAGCGTTGATTCTTCAAATACAACGGTTGTTATACTCGACCCGGCGAAAGCATTAGTTCCTATGCTTGTTACTGATGCTGGAATAGTAATTGTTGTTAAAATTGATGCTCCTTGAAACGCATAATCTTTAATAGTTGTAAGTTCACTATTTTGAGGAAAAATTATGGATGCCAATTTAGACGCATCTTGGAAAGCATACTCACCAATGCTAATAACAGATGATGGAATATTGATTGTTGTTAAATTTGATGCTCCTTGAAACGCATATTCTTGAATACCAGTGAGCTGAGGGTAAATACCGGATGTAGCAAATGTTACAGTCTTTAAATTTGTCGCATTACTAAACGCGTATGGCCCAATATTAGTGATCGTATTTGAAATGCCGATTTCAGTAATACTTGACACATCTTTAAACGCGGCAAATCCAATTTTATTATAACCGCTCATAGCATAGCCATAATTGGCACCAAATATAATTGCCTTAGTTGCGCCTTGTACTGAAGCGTTACTTTTACTTAATTCTCCGGATCCAACTAATATTTTAGTATTAACTGATACATTCACATTTGACTTGCCATAGAATGGTTGATTTGTACCAACATATAAATCAATATTGTATATATTTGTCGATTCATTAATTATTACGGTTGTTAATGCTGAATTTTTGAAAGAGTTTGATCCAACAATACAGTTATTGTTACTAAATGTTATAGTTGTCAAATTTTTTGCATTATCAAAAGCACCGTCAGCAATTAATCTAACAGTAGCTGGTATAACATAAGAAGAACCTTGTTTATTAGATGGATATTTATATAATATAGTTAAATTTTTATCGAATAGTACACCATTTGATACAGTTAGTCTCGTGGATTGACCACTTTGCGTCACAGTAGTAATATTACTCAATGATGTCATACCTGAATAATTAACAATCTGAGGCGATAGAAATGAAGAACCAATACTTGATATAAATGAAGAACCAAATGAAGAACCAATTGAAAATGTAATAGAAGTTAAATACGACGCACCATAGAAAGCAACACTTCCTAAATAAAGTACTGTATTTGGTATAACATAAGAAGTTCGGGTATTACCAATTGGGTAATGTATTAAATCAGTTTTATATTTATCAAATAATACGCCAGAATCTGTAGAAAAATCGTTATTAGTTGAGTCGATACTTAATGCGGTTAACTTGGTCGAATTAATAAATGCGTTGCTTACTATACTAAGAACCGTAGTCGGTATAGTATAAGTTGTACTATTATTGCCACTTGGATATTGTATTAATTGTGTTTTATTTCGATTGAATAAAACACCAACTGTATCCGAAGAATAGCTTGGATTAGATGCGTCAACGGTAAATGTTGATACATTAAACATATAGGCGAAGGCATTTACTCCTATAATCGTTACTGATGCTGGAATATTAATACTTGTTAGTGCGGTTGCTCCATAAAAAGCATTTTGCTCTATGCTTGTGACTGATGAAGGTATATCATAAGAAGTCCTTGTGTTACCGATTGGATATTGAATTAAAATAGTTTTATTTTTATTGAATAATACACCATATGAATCATGCGAATAATTATTATTATTTACATCTACTATAAATTGGGTTAAACTTGTTGTATTTCTAAACGCATTTTCTCCTATATTTGTCACGGTTGATGGAATATTAATTTGGGTCAAACCTGTTGCTCCCCAAAAAGCTCGTTGATTAATGTTAGCGAGTTTAGAACCTATATCAAATGTTATTGATGTTAATCCAGAAGCATTTTCGAACGCTCTATCACCAATGCTTGTTACATTTGCTGGAATCGTAACTTGTGTCAAACGAATAGCATTAAAGAACGCATTCGCGCCAATACTATTCAAACTTGAAGTTTGAGAATTATTAAATATGAACGAATTTAGATTTACCGCATTATAAAATGCGCTCATTCCAATACTTGTGAGCGAAGATGGAATCTCAATCGCTATTAAAGTCATTATTTGGTAAAATGTTTCACCGCTAATACTAGTCCATCCTTCTCCTAAAGTTAGATTTGATATAGAACCACTTGTATACAAATCTCTTGTAAATGTTGTAGAGGTCCCATTCAAACTACTATTATACGGAATCGTAGAAAAACTCATCTAATATATATATTCATATATAAATATATATATCAATTATAACAAATTACATCGACTAAAAAGAAAAATGAGACAAAAATAATGGGACAGAAAATCTGACAAAAATATTCTGACAAAAATAATGGGACAGAAAATCTGACATAAATATTCTGACAAAACATCCCCGAAAACCAGCCACCGAGTTTTTACTTTTTGAATTTCGCGTTTTCGGGACATGTTTTTCATGTAGGCAAATTGTGCTACACGATTTTCAAAAATCGCATCCGACAAGAAAAGTATGTAGGTCATGTAGTGATCTACCTACATATGAAGGGATTAAGCTACTACTGAAAAAAAGGCACTACCACTTGAAGAATGTAGCAAAATGACTTTTTACAAAATTTTCAAATTGATTTTGGATTTTAAAAAATTACACAAGGTTTTTATGTGTGTTTTTTTATTTTTTGGTTTGTGAATTGAAAAATCATGAAAAATGTGTTTTAGACCATAATGCTCACAATTCAAATAAAATAATTTTATTATTATTATGATAATTTTTTTGGAATATTTATGTAAACAGTTTAGAAATATTGTCTAATGGTAATTCAATGGTAATTAATGGTAATTATAATGGCGACAAACTCGCCAAAAAATTCGCATGTAATAGTTGCTTATATTTATGTAGTAAAGAAAGCGACTATAATAAACATTTACTCACTAGAAAGCACAAAAATGGTAACAAAATGGTAACTAATGGTAATTACGGCGAGAAAGTCGCCGATGCTGTCAATACAGTAATGTTTATTGAAAAAAATACAATCAGTGACCATATGTCAGTAAGCGACAAAGGAGTGAAACTCGCCGAAAAAAACCACCTATCAGTACACTACATGTGTCAAGTTTGTGGACAATGTTATAAACACGCATCTGGATTATCTAGGCATCGTAAAACATGTTCAAATCATGTAGTTGAAAAACAGCAACAAATAATTGCGATTCCTCCCCCCAGTAGTCAAGCCGATTTCAAAGAAATCGTATTAATGCTGTTGAAAGAAAACAAGGAATTTCAAAAAACCGTCGTAGAAATGATTCCACATATCAAGGGAAATGCCGAACATAGTTATAACAATACAAACAGTCACAATACACAAAATTTTAACATCCAAATGTTTTTGAATGAACATTGTAAAAACGCGATGAATTTAACCGATTTTATCGATTCTTTGCCTATTACAGCAGAAACATATGATAATACCATACAAAATGGCTTAACCAAGACATTAACAAATATGATAACCAACGGACTCAGCCAATTGGATATATTAGAACGACCGATACATTGTACGGACGCGACGAGAAAAACCCTTTATGTGAAAGAAGCAAACAATTGGGAAAAGGATACAGAATTGTTGCGAATACTTTTAGGCATTAGGAAATTGGCTAGAAAGCAAAGAACAATGATAAGTGAATGGAAAGATGTGAATGAAGGATGGGAAAAAGATGATAATATACAAACGAAATTAACAACTTTAATATGCCATTCTATGACGGATATTGAAAATGATGAAAAGGAAACCAGTAAAATTATTAGAGCAATAAGTAAAAATGTATACTTGGACAATGAAGCGAAGCAACAATATATCAAGTAATTATTTTTTACAGTATGTAAATATCACTTTTCTTTTTGGTCGGTGTATTACTTATTCATGAAATTATGAAGTTGAGTAGCGGGTTCCACATTTGTAATATCACCCGCTAAAATAGATTGTTCGTATAACATTCGCAAAACATCGTTTGGAGCCGTGGAACCGATTTTAATCAAATTTTTATCATACAAGTATTTCTTGATTTCATTTAATGGTTTTTGCTTTAATAAACCATGCTCCCGTTTTATTTTTCGCCTAGTAGCATTGTTTTTTATTAATACCGACACTTTTCCGCCAATTTTACCAAGCGTGTATGTGCTTTTTTTAGTAGTTCGCTTTGTTTGACGAATTTTTTTATGTGATTTTTTTAAGTCGGCAAGTTTTTGCTGCCTAATTTTAATATCAGTATCGACAGTTGGTTGATTAATGTGTGTATGTTCGTGGTCGGATGTTTGAATTGTAATCGAAGGTTTATTTTTGACTGTTTTATTGTGATATTCGCGATATGTAGGTTTACTACCACCTTTTAAACAACCATGTGGAGGTGATGGTGCGTTATTATGTCCACCATACAATGGTGTGTTTGTATTAACAATTGGACTAATAGCTGGACTAATACTTTGACTAACATTACTATTAACACTGTTATTAACACTGTGATTAACTGCTGGAATAATACTTGAACTAACATTTTGTAGATTTGATAAATGAACGATTGGTTGGCCTTGGCCTCCAAATTGAATCTGGTTATTTCCAACTTCAATAGGCGGTTTATCTCCTACATCACTTGGCCAATCAACCGAAATCATATTTCCAATAGGAGTCGCAATATTGGGTATGACTCTATTTCCTCCAACCGGAACCATATGTTTAACTGTTTTGTTAGCGTGTTTCTTGTCTCGTTTTTGTTCCCTTCTCTTTTGTTTCTCGCTTTCACTGAGTTTATTCAAGTATTCTAAAGAATTCATAAAACTATCGTGAAATTTCAGATCTTCATCGCTATGACCGTCGTTTACTTGACCCACAGTTTGCTTAGACATTTTTTCAGTTTGTTGGTGTTTTTTTATTTTCTCAAGTAGCGTCTTTTTCAAAGAATTTGGCTTTATTACTGGTTTCGGCTTTTCTTTTTTAATTTTGTCACCAGTATTTTTTCTAGTTTTATTACCACCATTCGAATTTAAAAAAGAATCATTTATTACTATCTTTCTACTTTCACTCATAATATATTTTTAATTATACTATATTATAAGGAATAATTCACAATAAACATCGTTAAATTACAATATCTAACAATATATAGTGCTATACATTTGTTTCAAACGCTCTTGTTCTTCCATTTTCTTATCACTATCACCCATCTTCTTATAGGTATCAAACCCTTTTTCTAAATCTTTCATATTTATTTTTGTCCTCTCCTCCTTTGATAAACAAAATACTCGGCGACTATGAGCAATTTTCACTTTTGAAAATAGTGCCTCCATATCTCGACCATAATATTTAAAATACGCTTTATTTTTGTCAAACCACTTATCTTCCAACGGTTCTTTTAAATCCCAACCACAATCTTTTACTTTCTTTTCAAATATTTGCTTTAATTCAGTGTGCGTATACTCGTCAATCTTAAATTTCCAAGTGAAACGAGATTCAAGCCCTGGATTATAACTAAAAAAACAGTCTTTCAATTCTTGCTCGTATCCAGCAATTATACACATCAAATCCTTTTTGTGATCACTTAATGCTTCGCAAATAGTATCGATGCTTTCTTTGGAAAATGAATCGCGTTTTTCTTTATTTCCTAAAGCATATGCCTCATCAATAAACAATACTCCTCCTAAACATTCTTTGATGACATCTTTGGTTTTTATAGCAGTTTGTCCTAAAAATCCGGCGACTAGGTCTTCTCTCGTCACTTTTTTGAATACATTATTTTTCAAAATTCCCAATTTGCTAAATATTTTACCCATAATTTTTGCCACTTCGGTTTTACCAGTACCGGGTGGCCCATAAATAGCCGCATGCATATAATCCGAATTATTTGGCGATATATTGTGCAAATCTTGTATAAAATATAAAATCTGGTCAACAATGTTTTCCTTGATCGTTTTCATTCCAATCATGTCTTGAAGCTCAATTAGTGATGGTTTAATATTATGAAGAGCCTTCATGTTAATATTGTATTCAATGTTGTCAGCTAACGGATATTTATCACATAAATTTATCAAATCATGTAGATTTTCAACAGTTGTATTTATACAAACTTGTTCTTTTATTATATTTTTTATGTCTTCATCGATGGAGGGCTGTTTCTGTTCGATTTGTAATGGAATTCGCGGAATACCGGAAAAAAATGGCGAATTATATTTTTCATAAAATTCTTTTTCAGTGCTTTTCAATAAAAATTTTAATAATATATCGGTTTTCTCTCTATCAATCTTAATAGTATCCTTGTTCTCGTCCTTTTTATTACCCGTCTTATCATTGCACTTATTCGTATCATTATCATTGCCATTATTTGAACCATTATTGTCAAGACATGTAATAAGTTTGTTTGTTTTAATAGGCGGATTAATAGGTATAATATTCATTGTATTACAATCAATAAACGGGTTTAAATTATTTTTATTGCTTATACATAGTTTCGTATTATTCCTATTATTCATGAATAAATTAATATCATTCGCACCTATATCAATATCATCATTGAATTTAAACATTTTAAATATATTTTTATTGTTTGATAATTGTAGGTCATCTTTTTGATGATTATTATTTATATTAATAGTATTCGAAGTGAATGGATTGTTATTTGACAAATCAAAGTTATGTCTGACATGTCGATATTTCTTTTTTTTAGAGAAATGATTACGATTATTTAACATTATATATAATATAATGATATTTTAATTTATTCTAATTATTATTTTATACCGATTTAAAAAATGTTTTAAAAATAAATTGATTTACAAAATGGTTTGTAAAATGATTTTATAATAAGTAAAGATGAACAACCTGGAAAAGGAAATAAAAGATAATTTGGGGAGATACATCGAGACACCATGGACGGTAATCGAGTCGTATTTCAAGGACCAACACTTGACACAATTGGTGAGGCACCAATTAGAATCGTATAATAATTTCGTGAATTATCAAATACAAAAGACAATTGATATGTTTAACCCAGTTCAAATATGCTCAGAAAATGATTACGATGCTGCGAGTGGTAAGCACAGCTTAGAAATATTCATTACATTTGAGAACTTTCATTTATACAGACCACAAATTCATGAAAACAATGGTGCGTCCAAGCTCATGTTTCCACAAGAAGCCAGATTAAGAAATTTCACATATGCTTCCATGATGACGATTGATTTAAATATAAAGTATATTGTTCGAAGTGGTCCGAATTTGGAAAACAGCCAAACCTTTTACAAGACTTTACCAAAGATTCATATTGGAAAGTTGCCGATTATGTTGAAGTCATCTGTTTGTGTTTTGAATCAATATCAACATATCGATGAAAATATTAGCGGTGAATGTAAATTCGACGCGGGTGGATATTTCATTATTAATGGTAGTGAAAAGACTGTATTGGGTCAAGAACGCGCTGCCGAAAATCGCGTATATTGCTTTAATGTGAGTAAAAATAACAACAAGTGGAGCTGGTCAGCGGAAATAAAGTCCGTCCCGGATTTCAAGTGTATTAGCCCAAAACAAATTAGCATGATGATTACAAGTAAAAATACCGGCTTTGGTACATCTATTCATATTCAAATCCCGCGACTAAAAAATCCAGTACCGCTTTTCATTGTGTTCCGAGCTATGGGCGTTATATCCGACAAGGAAATTTGCGAGAAAATTATATTGGACATGGAAGAAAAGAAATACAAAAAGATGAAGTATGGACTACAAGGCAGTATTATAGAGGCAAATACGATCATGACACAAGAAGATGCGATAAAGTATTTGATGGGACACGCAATGTTTACGCCAATTAATATGGACAAGGAATCTGGCGCAAAAAAGAAGCGTGATTTCACAATGGACATTTTGAACAACGATTTGTTTCCGCATTGTCATAACGACATTCAAAAGATTTATATGTTAGGATACATGACAAATAAGCTTCTCAGATGTAGTTTCGAATGGATTCCGCAAGATGACCGAGATTCGTATTTGAATAAGCGCATTGATTTGACCGGAACACTATTGAATAATTTATATCGCAATTATTTCAACAAATTAGTAAAAGATATGCAAAAGCAGATTGTGCGCGAGATTAACACTGGTTCTTGGCGATCTACCGAGGATTATTTAAGTATTATTAACACTACAAATATTTATAAAATTGTCAAATCTACTACGATTGAAAACGGTCTGAAGCGGGCTCTTTCAACTGGTGATTTTGGAGTAAAAAATGTAAATAGCAACAAGGTTGGTGTAGCGCAAGTATTGAATAGACTGACCTATGTTTCCAGTTTGAGTCATTTGCGTCGTATTAATACGCCCATTGATAAGAGTGGGAAGTTGATTCCGCCTCGTAAGCTACACAACACAACATGGGGGTTCCTTTGTCCGGCAGAGACACCAGAAGGTGCTAGTGTAGGTGTGGTAAAAAATATCAGTTACATGACTCATGTAACGATTCCGACCAACAGTGCGTCTATTCATGAATATGTAGTTCCGCATATTACACCATTAGACAAGTTAACCGCACAACAGCTGGAAAAGAAGGTAAAAATATTCGTAAATGGTGCTTGGATGGGTGTAAGTGATGATCCATACAAATTATTCACGACATTTCAAGATTACAAACACAAGGGTATGATTAATATTTATACATCGATAGTATTTGATTACAGAAATCGCGAAATCCGTATTTGTACTGATGCGGGTAGATTGACTCGACCAGTGCTTCGTGTAAAAGACGGACGTGTACTTCTGAAAAAGAATATTGTAAATAGACTCAAGTCTGGCGAATTGGATTGGAATGATTTACTAACCAATTGTAATATTGAGGACTCTGTGATTGAGTATATCGATCCAGAAGAACAAAGTTTCAGTATGATTGCTATGAAGCCAAATGAATTGTACAACTCTGGACAGTTTCTCTACAAATATACACATTGCGAAATTCATCCCAGTACGATATTTGGGGTTGTCGCGTCTTGTATTCCATTTCCAGACCACAATCAAAGTCCTAGAAATACATACCAATCTGCTATGGGTAAACAAGCGATGGGTGTATATGTCACAAATTATGACACACGCATGGACAAGACTGCGTATGTATTGACATATCCAGCTAGACCACTTGTAGACACGCGTGTAATGGGCATGGTAAAATTGGATAAAATTCCGGCTGGCACACCAGTTATAGTGGCCATTATGACACATAGCGGTTATAATCAAGAGGATAGTTTGCTATTCAATCAAGGTTCCATTGATAGAGGTTTATTTCAAGCCACGATTTATCACACCGAAAAGGATGAGGACAAGAAGATTAATGGCGACGAAGAAATTCGCTGTAAGCCGGACTCCAATAAGACAAAGGGGATGAAGTATGGAAATTACAGCAAGGTTACAAATAAGGGCGTCATGCCGGAGAATACGCTGATTGAGAACAATGATGTTATTATTGCGAAGGTCGTGCCTATTAAGGAGAATCGTAATGATCACACCAAGGTTATAAAATACGAGGATCTGAGTCGTACCTATCGTACACACGAAGAATCATATGTTGATAAAAATTTCATCGATAGAAATGGCGATGGATATAGTTTCTGTAAAGTTCGTGTAAGAACTGTAAGACGTCCCGTAATTGGTGACAAGTTTAGTTCACGCCATGGACAAAAAGGAACGATTGGAAATATTATTCCAGAATGTGATATGCCATTCACGGCAGCTGGAGTAAAACCCGACATTATTATTAATCCACATGCGATTCCATCTCGTATGACTATCGGACAATTAAAAGAAACTTTGTTAGGAAAGGTTTTAGTCGAATTGGGATTATTTGGTGATGGTACATCATTTGGTGATTTGACAATTGAGACGATTCGTAAAGAGCTACTAAAAGTAGGATACGAGAGCAATGGTAATGAAGTCATGTACAATGGCCTAACTGGACAACAGTTGGAAACAAGCATATTCATTGGTCCAGTGTTTTACCAAAGACTCAAGCATATGGTCAATGATAAGCAACACAGTCGTTCTATTGGTCCGATGGTTAATCTTACTAGACAACCGGCTGAAGGTAGAAGTCGCGACGGTGGGTTGCGATTTGGAGAGATGGAACGTGATTGTATGTGTTCACATGGAGCTTCTAGGTTTACAAGAGGTCGTTTGTATGACGCATCTGATAAATATCAAGTAAATGTTTGCGGAAGATGTGGTATGATCGCGGCATTCAATAATAAGATGAAGATTCATGTATGTCGAACTTGTGATAATCGTGTAGATTTTAACTATGTGGAAATTCCATATGCATGTAAATTACTATTCCAAGAATTACAGACTATGAATATTGCTCCAAGAATTATGACATAACTGTTTACTCATAAATTAACCTACAAATACATACAAATAGTAATAAACCAATAAAAATATAAGTAACAGTTTTAGCAAAATCAAAATATTTTTTTATATGAGAGATATATATAATAATGGCCACTTGTGGAAATCAAAATGATAATCTTGCATATGTAGCTGCCGGTAGACCCGGAATATCATTGGGCCTATTAGGTGGCGGATCAAATAGTAATTCCGGAACTGGTATGGAAGGCGGTTCGGCGCGCGAAAGAATGCGATTTACGCTTCGTCAAGCATGGAACGGACCAGCTGCCACCGGTACAGTCAATGGTTTAAAGGTTGCCGCCACACCGTTTCGCGCGGTTAATAATGCCGGTGATTTGTTAAATCGTGTTGCATATACATCTGGTGGATCCAACCAAGTAAAAACTGGTAGAATTAGAACTGCGGCTAACCAACAAGGAAATTTCTTAGGCGGAAGCATTTTTGCCAAACCAGATGGAACTGGTGTTCCTAGTGCCAGTACCAACGTAAAGTGGGTATATGATGGTTCCGATTATACCAAATTTAAGAAACAACAAGCCGAAAACCGAAACTACAATGATTGGAATTATGGTGGTTCTAATAATGGTGCTTATGTAGCTTACAAGAGAGTACGACATTAAGCAGTTGTACATGAGGAGTACATGATTAAACCTTTATAAATAATTTTATATATACACTTATTATATATAAAATGTCAGGACTTCAATTCACATATCGTTATACTGGTCCAGCAGACCAAGGAATACTTTTAAAAAATAGGGGAAACAATGCTATTGTTAATGCTCAAATGGGAATGCCACAGAAATTTTCACCATCATCGGGTGATTCGATGTTTTCCAATGCTAGACAAACATATATTAAAGATTCTGGCGGAGGGACATTATTAAGTGGCCACTACGATTCATCGCAACATATTTATATGAAAAAAATCAATGCGATTGGTAAGAGTTCTACATTAAAATCTACCGTATCGTTTCAAGGAAAACCAAATGATACGACCTTTATTAATAGTTCTTTAGCGCGTGTTAGAGGAGGCGGATCAGTTGCCCCTAAAAAGAAGGGTGCTTTAGCTAATCCATTTAAATCTGGTGGGGGTTCTACTACAACTGGTACTGGAAATAGACAGATATTTGCGTAAATTTTATATAGATAGTGTATATAATAAGTCAATGAACAAATATCTTGTTGAATTTCTAGGAACTCTTTTCTTTCTTTATGTAATCCTTGCCACTGGAAACGCGTTAGCAATTGGTGCTGCTTTAGCAATCGCTATTTTGGTCGGAGGTGCTATTTCTGGCGGAAACTTCAATCCAGCTATATCTGTTATGATGGTCGCTGCTGGTAAATTACCACAGAATGATTTAATTCCATATGTTCTTGCCCAAATAGCTGGTGGTTTGGCTGCTTTAGAACTATACAAACGCGTAAAACTCTAAAGTATTTAGAGTAAGTTATTTAGGTAATAATATTTATATAATATTTTTCTATGAATAGTATATAACAATTATGGATTATAGCAATAGCAATTATCAATCGTCATCTACCGAGGACGAAAATAAACCATCTGTATTAGGAAATATGTGGGATGGATTAAAAAATAGTATATCAAGTATTAAAAATAGCGTTACTGGTATGTTTGATTCATCCTCTAGTCAAGAGAATCCTAATCCTCCTTCTGGTGGAAAAGGACGAAAACACAAAAAATCTATGAAAGGTGGAAAATCTAAAAAACACATGTCATCTAAAACGCACAAGGGAAAGGGAAAAAAGCGAACAGCTGGCCGAAAGTAAAGATATCGATGAAATATTTGTTTGTTATTTGTAGTAAAAATATGATATTATAAGAGTTATAGTATCATACAGAATCACCTTACCAATGGTGTAAAGCTAGTTACATTTCCATAGTTACTTTCGCTCTTTGATTTTTTTCATGATGCTTAGTAATAAATATACACCTAATACACCAAGTGACGCGTAAAATAATTTCACAAGAAAATCATCTGGTGTTTTAGTGCTCGTTTTATTTGTAAAAGCTTCACGACACACTTGTCCGGTAATTGGGTTCTTGTTATATTGTGGTTTAAAATCACATGGATTCATATTTTTTAAATCCGTTGTGGTAACATGTCTTGTTTCAGTTCCTCTATTGTTATTTACATCAATTGTTTCTAATGTGATTTCGTCACATTCCGGTTGAGAACCGCTCATAAATGCTTGAAAAATAAGCATTGGATTAAGTGCGGATACATTGCTTAATGTTCCAGGGACTAACCCTTCAAAATCGCCAAAATTCACATTCATTCCACTACTTATAAAAGGAATCGATCCATCCGGAACATTATTTACATAAACATATCTATCTACAATTTGCTTTGATTTTTTATCTTTACATGTAGCAGCTGTTTTTAAAAAGAATTTGTTTCCAAGTGGACCTCCGGTAGCGGATGCTTGACCTTTACCAGTTACTAATACTTCTACATAATTAATTAATCCACCTACATCAGCCGCAATGGTGGAAATGGATCCATTTGAACTCATTCCCATTTGACTGGGCGATTTAATTTGTTTCCAATATTGATAATCTGGTCCTAATATTCTTTGTTCAACACCTTTTACATCATCTAATACTTCTTCAAAAAAATTTCCAGTTGACATTATTATATATATATAATTAAACATATAAAAATTGTGTAAAATGGTGAAACAATACTATAGATTTTAACAGTTAATTTTCTTTCTTTATTATATATTAAAATGTCTAAACCTAATAATTTTAGTTATTCAAATACTTTAACAACTGCGAAACAACCGATAGTTGATCTAAAAGGGGTATCTAATAATGGCATGGAACCAACATCCGTTGGAGTAATGGGTGGAATGGCTAGACCAAATGTTAATTTAGGTCATGCTCCACAAACAACCGCATCAGACAATTATAATATTGCTCAAAATTACATTGGCCCATTTGGTAAGGCATATCCAATGAAACATTGGAGAAGACAATTGAGTGTAAATGGTAATGGGAGACAAAGTGGTCGAAGTTCTGCTTCAATTAGTGTTGTTGATAGACCTGGCGGAACTGTATTTAGGGGATATACTACTGAAAATGATTGTTCTTGTGACGGAAGTGGCAATTTATACATCACATTTGATAATAAATTTCTACAGTCTGATTATCAAAGCATAAAACCTCGCGCATCTATTCCAGTAGCATCTGGTACACAAAACAACAACATTCAAAATAATGCTGCCATTCAAATTGGTCCAGTAGATGCTTCTGGTAGCTATCAAATTCAAACCGGTATTTATATGACAAATAGAATATGTAATACACCAGAAAACAATATAATTAAATCGGCTGTCACATTGTTAAGCAAGTCATATTATAGTGATAATAAAGCGTATTTAAAGTCTCGTTGTAAATTGTACAGTCAAAAGCAATCGATTCAAGAGATTGCTGGAAATACATACGATTCCCCTTATATTGAAAATAATTCGACCGAATTTAATACCAATAACTGTACAAATCCATATCAAACTGGAAGACAATGTAGCAATACTACAACATACAAACCAAGTAATGCGCAATTTGCGATTCAAGGTGCGGTCGACAATGGAACACGCTTGGCGAAATTGAAGTATGATACTATTACGAAAAATGGCGCGTCGTTTAGAAGTGCGTTTGGAGAGGCAGCCGCTAATGCTGGAAAGTATCAAGGTAATTATGATGGAAATACCGCGTATTTTATTAAGACAAAATATAATCCTCCTTTGGCTTGGAGACGCAACGGACAAAAAACAATTTGTGCGACTGGAAATTCTAATTGTGGTCCTAGTCAAGTATTGTCTTCTTTCTGGAGTTCTGTAAATTAAAGTGATGGTTATGGAATGGACTATTTTTCTGATTGTGTTTTGTTTATTGTTTATTGCTTATTGCGTAATATCATAATCATAATATTTATTTTATATGTATTCAGTTGTATTCTTATTCTTATCATTATCACTTGATGTATTTTTATCATCAGCTTGAGTCAAATCGACAATTACCTTATTTGCTTCTTTTTCTGCCTCTTTTTTTTCCAGATATTGATCTGTTACATCTTGGATGTCATCATCAATATAAACTTTATTATCTGCTACATGTTGTTCATTTTTAGGTTCATCCACCACTTGAGTAACTTCATCGGTAATTGGAATCAAATCTGGTAAATCGGCATATTCATCTGATTCGTCATGACTAGTTTCTTCTGATTCGTCATGACTAGTTTCTTCTGAATCGGCATGACTAGTTTCATTGGCATCATCGTCTCCATTATCATGAGTATCATGATCTGTTTCTTTATCACCGTCAATATCGTCACCATCATCATCAGATTCGTCGTCAGATGTAGGTTCTGTTTTAATATAAGTAGTATTGATATTTATAGGAATACCATTATTAAATAAATTACTATATATTTCATTGACATCGTCGACAGACGCGAAATTTCTATTAATAATACCACTTACTATATCAGACATGTGTCGAATATTATAATTTATGCTATTTATGGATCGTGCTATATTTATACTGGCTGATATACCAATTAGTAGTTTATCTATCCATACAGAACAAACCGAACACATATATCCTAACATGACACATATCGCACTAATAAATATAAGTGCTAACCTAACCATTCCAATTAAATTGTAAATAATGTATACATGAATATCAACATACAATGAAATGACTGCCGTGTCGATATTCATGATTTCACTCTTCATATTTTCTGCGTTCATAGTTTCACTAAACATATCCGTAAGATAAATAACGTGTATGAATAATTATTGGGTTCAATTTTTTTATTAAATTAAAAAAATTGAATTATGTGAAGAATACGTTATGAAAATTTACTAATATAAGAGATTTAATCAGCTAAAAACTTAGTCAATGCCTCGCTAGTTCTAGGACCATCATAGTCCTTAAATTCTCCTTTATCATCAACTACTAATATTGTAGGGAAACCACGAATGTTGTATTTCTCCAAATCGTCACCCGCTTCACTCATCTCTACCTTGCGCAATGTCACCGGACCAGTGTATGATTGAACAAAATTGTCCCATTCTGGTGCGAATCGTTTGCAATGACCACATTCGTTCATATAATAATATGTACATGTTCTAGGATTTCCAAAGTTCTCAACTTCGGATTTTTTCTTAATAAATAGAGCCCATAACATATAAACAGCTATAGCAACTGTGATTAATTTTACAACTCGCGGTGATCTATGCCACTTATATAATAGTTTGTGCATTATATACTATTGGTATAAAATAAAAAATAAAAATAATTTAAACCGTCATTATTTAAACTACATTAAATGTAAAAATATTTGTTTGTATCAAACTTTTGTTATACAAAATGTGGTTTTTTTCACACCATTGAATACATTTTTGAATATTATTTTTCTTCATTGTTTCTAGACGGTCATTTTTATTTTTACAATTCATCAAATTTAATGTAGATCCGATATTTTCTATTTGTTGTTGTCCAAATA
>Ga0255130_1000033_pt1 | contig 39717 bp, 67 predicted proteins | sample Law_Yuk_RepB_8d_FD_188560 | JGI IMG/M metagenome (GOLD analysis project Ga0255130, IMG submission 188560) | Freshwater microbial communities from St. Lawrence River, New York, United States - Law_Yuk_RepB_8d | ecosystem: Environmental > Aquatic > Freshwater > River | place: USA: New York...
CTTGTTCGTGCCGGAGGAGACAAGGCTGGTGATGCCGTAGTTGTTGGTGCCTTGGGTTTGGTCAACGATGTAAAGACCGTGAGCATTGGTAATTGTTGACGCTGCGCCTTTTACTGGATTAAACGCGTAAAAACCAGCTACGTCAGCAACCGTAAAAACTGCATCAGCCGTACCCGGCTGCGCGGAAAAAGACCGCAGGGCAACCGTGGCTGCAGACGTGGCGGTGGGGTACGAATACACACCAGTCTGAGTTGTTCCTGTCAATGCGGTGCCGCGAGCATAAAGGGCAATTGTGCTGTTTGGGGCAACACCCACACCCATATACCCGTTCACCGTCACAGTGTCGGTAGTGGCATCGCCAAGGGTTACGTTGCCGCCCACAGTGGCATTACCCGCCAAGAACAGGTTACGGGGCCGTGTAGCGCCCGATGCACCGATGTCGTAGGTGTTGTCGGTGAAGATCAGGTTTGAAGTGACTGTGCCGTTGAGGGTGATTGTGTCGGCAGCGGCGTCGCCAAGGATGGTGTTGCCAGTGACTGTCAGGTTGGTGAAGGTTCCCGCGCCCGAGGTGTTGCTGACCTTGATGAAGTCAGTGCCGTTCCACGCAACAACAGCAGACTCGCCTTTGACGATGGTCACGCCAGTTGTTGGGCCTGCGCCACGGAACACGATGGACTGTGTGCCGCCAGAGGCGTTGATCACCGTGTAAATCTTGGACTGCGCAGGAGCCGTGATGTTGCGGGTTGTGGTGCCAGAGGCTGGGTTCCACAGGATGATCGCTTGACGGGCTTGGTTGGACGCACCCGTTGTGGTGGTCAGTGTGGTGTCTGCGTCAGTGGTCAGGGAGGTCGTTCCAGCAACCGCTGTGTCAAGCAGCGAAGTGATCGCGTTGTTGACGGTGTCGCCCCAAGTGCCCGACAGTTCGCCTTGAACCGGAAGGGCCAGACCGAGAAGAGAGGTGTATGCTGTTGCCATGTGTTTCCTTACGCAGCGATCTGCTGCCAATCCGGAGATTGCGTTGTCCCGACCTGCGCCCAGCCGGGTGATTGAGCGTCAGTGATATTTTGCCAGTTTGGTGACTGTGTGTCACCAATAGCCGTCCAGTTTGCTGCCTGAGTATCGTTTATTGCTGCCCAGTTGGCGGTTTGGAGGTCATTGATCAGGCCCCAGACGTTGACTGAGCCAACGTAGCCCACAGCAAACACACCCGTGACCTGCACCACTGCGCCGCCGTTGATCGACACGCTGCCGATCTGGCCTTCTGCCTGCACCCCTGTGACGGGCACAATGATGTTGAGCAGGATCGTGACGGTGCCAATCTCTCCCGTGGCCTCAACGCCTGTGACGTCAATGACGCCCGTGCCGGTCACCGTAACTGTGCCAATATCGCCCGTGGCCTGAACACCAGACACCGCCGCAATGGCTCCGGCAGCAACCACGACCGTGCCGACAGCTCCAGTGGCCTCTACGCCTGTGACCGGGACATTCGCATCCGCGCTGACTGTGGCTGTGCCGACTTGGCCCGTAGCCTGCACCCCTGTGGGGAACACGTTGGCTTTGCCGGTGACGGTAACTGTGCCCGTCTGGCCGGTAGCAGAGACACCTGTGACGGCCGCAACAGCCCCCGCAGCAACGGTAACAGTTCCAACCGCGCCCGTGGCCTCAACCCCAGAAACGACAGCGACTGCCGAAGCAGCCACCACCACAGAGCCAATCTGCCCCGTTGCCTGAACGCCATCAACAAATACTTCGGTGAGGTTAAGCCCCCAAGAGCCACGACTCCAAGGGCCTGATCCCCAGCCTACATATTCAACGGATGACGCCACTCAGACACCATCAAGCAATACGGATGACCGCGCTACTTGCGTCGTTGGTTGGGAACTGGACCGTAAAGTCACCAGCAGTGGACGTTTTGTCACCGCCAAAATCCAGCACCGCAATCGCTTTGTTGGACTTGCTGCTGTTGTAGATCAACGCGCCACGCGCAGTGATCGTGGCCGCAGACCATGTGGTGTCCGAGAAGTCCGCGAAAGCCGTGGTGCCGGACAGGGAAACTGTGGCCCCGGTCAGCGTGTTGCCTCCGGCCGTGTAGCCTGTGCCTGTCACCTCGTTAGAAGTGGAATAGACGGTGGTTGCTGCGCTCAGCGTAGCTGCACTTGTGTACAACGCGATTTTGATGACGTCCGTGTCCAGATCGTGTTCGCCCAGCAGAATCTGCTGTTTGAACGAAGAACACATTGCTTGAGTAATTGCCATGACTGACTCCTGTTAACTGACGGCGACACGCGCCTGACCTGACCGGTACGCATCCTGCCGCTCCAACCCATCGCCCAGACGTTTGGCCAAACCGAGCGCTTCCTTGTACTTGCCGTCGTAGAGCGTCATCATGTCTGTTTCGCCCTTCATGTACGTGTACGCTTCCACCAACGAGCCGTACAGCAACACGCTGTCCAGATTGTCACCAAGCCATGTTGTGCCTGCTGTGACGATTGTCTCGGGGTAGAAGAAGTAGTGCAGCTCGACCGCGTACGAAGCGTCTGGTGTCGGGCCCACAATAAAGCTCAGCTCGTTGGGATCGTCCGAACGCGGGCCAAACAGCGCGTAATACTTGGGCAGCCCGGTGGCTGTGGGGGTGGGGTACGCCTGCCGGATGAAGTTGACATCCTTGTTGAGCAGGTACTCGTACGCCCCGGTGCCATCAATGACTGCCAGCGAATACACCGCCAAGAAGTCAGTGGGAGCTTGCAGGTACTTGTTGGCGTTGGTCAACGTGCCCGTGACGTTCTTGCGCAATGACGGGAACTGCACCGTGTTGTAGATGCGCTGCTCCGCCTGCTCAATGAACGTGTCGATGATCGACGGGTCCGACGTGTAGTCGAACGAGTTCTCAGTGTAGTTCTGGATAGCTGCAACCAGCGCGGCGTAGTTCATCTGTCACCTCAAGCCATAGGCCCACGGGCCATCGTGCCCTTTGTGGCTGCACCAGTGCCTCGGATTTTGATGCCCGAAGTTTTGGTTGGCGCGTAATCATTGCTGTGGCTATTGGCCACCGACAGATTGACGTTGCGCAGGTATTTTTTGTTGTCGGCCGTACCGGCTTCAGCCAGCGGCTTGTATTGGGGGTTGCGATATGTTGCCATGTCAATGTCCTTCAGGTTGTGACTACCGTTACTGTACCAACTTCTGCGATTGCCACCAAGGTGTTTGGCGTCAGCGCATCATCAAAGAATTTGGAGCCACCCACCGGGTTCCAGCCCCACTGAATGTCTCGCGAACCGCCTGTCACGTTGCCTGCAGCATTCACGCCCGCCACCAAGTAGGTCGTGTCCCTGCGTGGGTTGCGCACCGCCTGCGGGTCATCGACCGGGTACATGCCCAACTGCAACTGCGGCTGATCAGGGTCCCAGCACGAGGGGCAAACCAACGTGTTGAACGTCTTCGTCTTGACGATTTCCTTCTTGAGCTCAGTGAGCTTGAACTGAAACCCACACCGATCGCACATTGCGATCGAGTTTTTGCCAGACGCAAACCGATTGGCCATTTATGCGCCGCTTCCAAGGTACTGACGGCGCGGCACAAACCGCACTGCCGCCTTCTCGCGGTCCTCATCAGAAGCCAGTTGCCACGCCTCGTCGTACTGCGCCTTGAGCACCTGAATGCGATCCATCCCGCCGGGAAGTTTCATAGCCAAGTAGTACGCCAGCCCGGCAATCATGCACGGGATGAAGCGGAAAGGCATGTCCATGGTGTTGACACCCTCACCAGCATTTTGGATGCGGCGCAAGCGCCAGTAGACCAGCGTGTAGGTCTGCGAATCATCAGGCACCGGCCAGACGGTGAACTGCGGCGTGTTCAAGCGCTCAATCCAAATCTGAATGGGGCGTGCTTGCTGCAGCTTGTTCGGGATCGTAGCGTAGGTAGAAACACTGATACGCGTGATGGTCAGGTCCGCTTGCGTTGACACGTTGCCTGCACCGGTACGAATGACGTGCTCGATCAGGTCCACTGTGTCGGCAGGCAGCGCGTACGTGGCCGTGCCCGGGGTCAACACCTGCTGGCCTTGCTCGAAGGTCCACATGTTCACGCCACGGTTGGCCCAGTCGGCAAACAGCAAGTTGAGCGACCGGCGGGCGGTCTTCAAGTCATAGCCCGTACGCAGCTCTGAGCCATTACGCTCGAACGCTTCCTCAACGATTTCGGATAAATCGAGGTTGAAATTTGCTACGCCGGATGTTGCCATTATCTGAACCCTGCTGTTTTCTTTGCGATGGTCTTGGGCTGGGCCACGAACTGTTTGCCTGCGGCTTTACCCGCTCGCTTGGCTTTGGTTGTCGCAGCGTACTCGGCCGGTGACAGAGATTTTATGGCAGCTTCTGGCAAATACCGCTCCCCCGTCTTGCTCGACGGCTTGCCGGACTTGGTGCGCCATTTCTGGTCACCCCAGTCCTTGAGCGATTTTTGCGGGGCTTTCATCTCAATCCTTGTACCCGCCGCCAGCAGCCTTGTACTTCTTGGCCACGAGCTGCGCTTTGCGGGCTGACCACTGACCTGCGCCCGTGCCTTGGGTTGCTGCAGACTTCACTTCCGACACAATCCGCTTGCGCAAACTGGGCTTGGTATAGTTGCCTGCAGCGTTGACTTTGCCGCCATCAGCGTACTGCGTGAAGTCGGTGTCATCCCGGCGAGCCTTGCGGACGCCTTTGGGCATCTTGGAGGGGGCGATGTCCCCCATTCCCCGACTGGCCATCATGGCAGATCAGCAGGCTTTGCCGCCCATGGCCATCTTGACCATGGTGCCTTTGGTCTTGCCCTTTGTGGCAATACCATCACGGCTTGGGGCGGCTGTCTTCACAGCACCCATACCAACCTTGCCGCCAGCCTTCAGACCAGCGTGAGCCTTGGAAGCAGGCTTGGCCGCGTGTTTGGCCAAAGCTGCAGGCATACCTTTTTTCATCATATCGGATTTCATATCGCCACCTTTTGAAAATTTGCGGCCCTTGTCCGCGTTGGAAAACTCTTTGCCCACAGACTGTGGGACTCCTGCCTTCTTCGCAAACGCCGGGCTGTGCGCCACGGCATTCATGAAGTCATGCTGCTTTTTACTGCTGCTCGGCATCCGGTTTCTTTCGGCGGATGATCTCCGCAAAAGGCTTGCCCGTCACCATCTCTGCGATCCGCATCAAAGTCCAGACAGCACCGATCAAACCGAATACAGGGGTCAGCATTTCTAAAAAGGAACCGATCGTGGCCACTACGGACACGATGTCCAGCACGTTCTTTGCGGTTTCGTGGTTGTTGCTCATATCAGCACTTCCAAGCCCGCAGGCTTTTGTTGATCCGGCTGTCCGGGTCTTTGGCTGTCTTCTCGCTGGTCAGCTTCTTCTTCATGCCTTCCATACGAGCGCAGAAAGAGTCGCGGCGTTTGCCGCCCTCTGGCTGGGGTGCTTTCAACCCGGGCTTGCCCGGATTGGCCTTGTTGTAAGACGCACGCCCCTTCGCGTTCAGACCGCCCTTCTCGGACTTGCCTTCCTTGCGTTGCCATGCTGGGGACTTAGGCATAAAACACCGTGACTTTGGCGTTGGTCAACGCCACGTACACGTCCGTCTTAAAAACCACTCCATTGGCCGGAACGACCATGGAGAAAGTCTCACCGTTGGCTGACGTGTTGATGGTCATGATCGTAGTGCCACTAGAGCCGCCGTCTTTGAAGATGACGGAACCCGCGCTTGAGCCCGGCTCAATCAGTGCACCACGAACGCGGGTACGCTGATCAAAAACGGTGCCCGACGCAGCCAGCGACGTGACTTCGATATCGGTTTGCATACCCATGTTGAGCCCCTATTACGCGTCAGCGAAGGGTGTGACCACAGAGCCGGAGGCCAGAGCCACGCCAGTCACCATGTACTTGTTGGCAGCCAGCACTGTGACGGTCACGGTCGTACCGGCGATACCGCCAGTGGTGGTGCCGTTGAAGTTGATGACGTCGTTGGACGAAGCAGGAGCGAAAGCGGTCACTGCGCCAGAGCTGTCAGTGTCAACCATGATCATGGAGCCAATGAACTTGTCTGTGCCGTCGGTCTTCAAAGCCCAAGCCGAAGCGGTGGTCTCGACCACAAACGTGTATGTTGTGCCCACGTTGTTGACGGTGTTGGGGTCTTGGCCGGGGCCAGAAGTCACTGGGTTGGCAGTGGTGTTGATCGAAGGCAGTGTGATGACCAAAGTGGCATCATTGGTACGGATGGTCTTGCCAGCGTAGCTGGCGACATCCAGAGTCACGGTGTTGGTGCCGTTTGCCAAGTTGACAACGGAAGCGGGGCCTTGAGTGTAGAAGCCAGCCAACGAGCGAACTGGGCCTTGGAAGGTGGTGCGTGCCATGATTTTGTCCTCATGCGGTTAAGGCGTATCTGTTTGCATGACATCGGCCCGGAGCCGTCAGATACACCGGAAAGTCCGGGGGTGCTTGCAATATATCACTCGGGTGTGGTGGGGTCAACGAGTTTGTTGGACTTTTTCAAGTTCTCGTCCTGCGTGATCACCCGCAGGTTCCATGGCACATGCAGGCCACAGACCGACTCTCCGCGCAACGGAACAATGTGGTCCACCACATACTGCTCCCCTGTGGTCTGCGTCATGGTAATTGCGATCTGGTACATCTGACGAATGGCAGACTTCTGCGCGCGCGACAGCCACTTGGGTGTTGCGTCTCTGTGCTTGCGACGACGTGCTTTGGTGTCAGCACGGACCTGCACCTTGTTATTTTCCTTCCATGCGTTTCTGTACTCCCGCAACTGTGCGGCGGGGCGTGTAGCAGCGGACTGAATGACCTGCTCACGGTTTTCCTGATACCACGCATGCTTGCGCTCTTTGACCTCTTCCGCCTTGTTGTACTGCCTGAAGTACTCAGCGCGTTTGTCGGCCGCTTCCTGCCACTCAACCTTTAAGCACTCAACGCACGCACCCTTTGTTTTGCGTGGGGCAATGTGGCCGTGCTTGCAAGGTTCCCCCGTGAAATAGTACTTGGCCCCTGCAGCCTTGGCATCGGCCCGGGTTTTGGGAAGGTTTGTGGTGTCCATAAAAGCTCCTGTGACTTAGTAACAGGTAATGTACCACACGTGTTCGCTCTTTGACAAGGCAAAGAAAAAGGGGCCCGAAGGCCCCTTTTTTAGAAACTGGAGTATTAAGCTCCAGCAGAACCCCAGATACCCAAGGGGTCAGACCAGCCGAACGAATAACGCTCGCGGGCCTTGTAACGGACGTTGCCCGTATCGAAATCACCATCCATGGAAGTGGACAGAGCCACACGCTCGAAGTGCTTCAGACCGTTTGGAACGTCAGTGGTCAAGAACCATGCGTTGGTGTCGGTCAAGAAGTGGTTCACGGTGTAGCCACCAGAGATGGTGCCCATGCGCTTCAACGCGTTGATGTCGTTGTCGGCAGTCGAGACACGCAGATCGGTGTCCAACAGGCGCTTGGCAACGAACATCAGGCTTGGAGGGATCACCAACTTGACGGGCTTGGCTGCGATCAGCAGGCCGCGTTCATCAGTCCACGCAGCGATCTGAATCGTGGCGTTTTCCAACGAAGTCTCGTTCAGGTCCACACCAGTGGTGGGGCTGTTGTAGTTGACGCCGCCGCCAACCAGTGGGTGACCAACGCGAGCGCTGGAGCTGTTCACACCGAACAAAGAAACGCCGTCACCACCGAGGTAGGAACCGCTGAAACCGTTGTTCAGAGTGGAAGCAGCTTTGACCTGCTTGGTGTAGGCCATGGAACGGGCCAGAGCTTTGGTGTAACGAGCCGACAGACTGTCGTACAAGTTGTCTTCCACAGCTTCCTCGGTGATCGAGAAACCCTGAGCGATGGTCTCGTGGGTGTAGCGTGCGGTGAAGGCTTCCTGTGCGTTGTCATAAGCGATTGCAGCACCTTCGTTCTTGACGGGAGCAGCACCAAAGCCGGACAGCTTGGTTTCTTCTTCAAAGCTACGCTCCGATTTCTCGGTGTCGTAGATTTCCTTGTGCTCTTCGCCGTAACGTGCGTACTCCATGCCGAACAAAGCGTTCAAACCGGGGAGCAGCTCTTTCAGGAGTTGGGAACGTGAAATTGCCATGGTGATTTACTCCTTAGATGCCAGTGGCGTTGCTGTAGGAATGCGAACCGGGGTTGAACTTCACCAACAGGTCGGTGTAAGCATCACCGGGGCCCGAAGCGAAACCAACAATTCGGAAAGCAAAGCCAGAAGTTGTTGCGATGGTGGACGCGTCCACAGCCACGTTCGAGTTGCCAGTCTGGGTGGAACCAGTGCTGGTGCTCTGCACGTTGGCCAAGTACACGTTAGCGCCCAAACCGGCTTGAGCGACGGAGTCGTCAGCCTGCACTTGGAACACGGTACGGTCGTCGTCAATCACCTGAGCAGTCACCACGCCGGTTGTGCCGGAGGGGTAATACTGAGACCAGATTTGCTGGCCTTGAGCGTTGACATACGAACAACCCACGAAGACACCGATGGTGCCAGCGGGGAAGGGCGTGCTGTCGTCGCCGTTGGTGGTGACCAACTCAAGGTATCCGGTGGTAGCAACTCGAACGATAGAACCGTTAAAGATGTTAGCAGCGTAACCTGCGGGGTTGATCAAGAATGTGCGGGTGCTTCCGGCATAAGGAAGACCGCCCAGCTCGTTTACGGCACGCAGGCCGTAGGGAGAAGCAGTAGATGCCATTTAAGGACTCCTTGTTACTTTGAACCTGAACCAAAACCCCCACGGCTGGTTGACGACTTGCGTTCGGCAAACAGCGGCATGCGGGGATCGTTGTTTCGCATGAATGTGTTATCCACAGAATCCATCTGGGCTCGTGCTTGTTTAGCATAGTACTCATCCCGGGCGATCGCCATTTCACGGGGCATCTTGCAGAGCATGAGGCCGCCGATCTCGACGTTGCCGGTCTTTTCATTGCCTTGGAGCATGAGTTCCGGATGGTCCACTGCTTTCACCGGCTCCCAACCTTCGCGCATCTTCGTGGACACGTTGGTCACTTGTTGCTCGCCAAGCACGTGTGTCGCAATCCAGCGGTACACGTACCCGGGTTCGGGTGTCGGATCAGGCAGTGAGCTCGGCGGTACGTATACAGCACGAGCAGATTTTTCGCGTGACGCAACGTCACGAGGGTTCCGGTTGATTGTTTCAGCCATTTGATTTCTCCAGTTTTGCTACTTGAGCAGCGTATTGCTGCGGGGTCAGTCCAAATTTCCGAGCCAGAGCGATCTGGGTTTCGGTCAGTTGCACCTTTCGGGCACCCGTCGAACGAGTCGCCGGAGCCACAACCGTCGTAGGCCGTTTACTGGAGCCATCGCCGGATTTCGGCTTGTCCTCAGCTCCGTAAAACTCACGGAACACGGACTTCATGCGAGAATCAATTTTCTCGAAGTAATCGTCAGAGCGAGGGTCTACCCCCGAGTTCACCAGTTTTTGATGCAGCCCTAGTGCGAAGCTGGTCATTTCCTCGTAGCCGTCTGCCCCGAACCACTGGTTTTTTGCCTGCCAGCGCAGTGTCTTGTCGTCGACGGAAGGTTGAGCTACTTGGTTTTGTTGAGGTTGTACAACATCTGCATCAACCTGTAAAGGGGCTGGGTTGAAATTTCTTGCAGCCTCCAGTCGCAAACGCGCTTCCATCATGGCTTCTTGCGCAGCAACCACACCGTCCGTGTCAAACGCTTCAGTGGCTTCCTTGAGCTTGCGCTTGGCCGCGTCCATCTCGGTCTCAGCAATGTGTCGCACGGATGCGGCGTACTGAGTGGAGCCGTTGTTGACGAACTGCTTGAGCTGACGGTTCTCGGCAACCATGGCCTGCGCAATGCGTTCGAGCTCTTGCTTCTCGCGCAGCAGCGACTCTTTGGCCCGGCGCTCGTCGTGCCGTGCGTGCGTCAGCTCTTTGATGCGCTTCTTGACGCCATCGGAGTAGTTCTCGATCTCGTCTTCTGTGGGGTCCGCCACTTCGCGGTCCAGCGGCTTGCGGCCACGGTCTTGCGCGGGGGTGTCGTCAATGACTTCAACTTCGACCTCGTCGTCGTTGTCCACAGAGACCTTGACCTCCGTTTCGCTGCCTTGTTTTATAGACGTGTTGTCGTCTTCGTCAGGGAATTTGTATCCTGCCATTTCTCACTCCTTATGCGCGTGTCAATCCACGCGGGTCTTCCACCACGGCGTCCACCTGATCGTCGTTGATCAGTCGGAATTCTTTGCCGAAAATCTTGAAACGGGTCCCTGAGTAGGTCCGCACAAGCACGAAATCGCCCTCTTTGCACCATGCGCCAGTAGGGAACTTGGCGGTGTCTTTGTACGCATCGGGGCCGACTTTCAGCACGAACAACACGGTTGTGGCGTGTTCCTCTTGCTTCATGAAGGCTCCGGCTTTCACGATCGAGCTGTTCTCGAAAGTGTCCGCCACGTCCGGCACAACACACAAAATCTTCCAGCCCGTGGGCATGGGAAGGGATCGTGCCTTCTGCTCGGTAGACGCTGCTTCGTCCTGCGTATCCTTTGGCTGGATGCGCTCTGGCAAGCTGATGCCCGGGGGCAAAATAAGTCCAACATCACTCATCTGATTTCTCCACTTTTTCCGCAAGGTCGATTAGATAGCGCTCTGCGACGGCCAGACCTTGAATGATGCCGCAGAGTTTTTGGTATTGAGAGAAATCGGTGCAGCAACCTCCTGCGAGGTCGTCTGCGTAGTTGTTCATGTCCGTACGTATTTTTTCGCGCAATACGCGTGCGAATTCTTGGATCATGTGTTGGTCTTACCTTTCGTTGGTGGGTTTTCTGGGAGTCTGCGCCTGTTGACGCGCTTTGGCGATCTCGACGCCCATGCGGACGCCTTCTCGTTCTTGGTCGGCCATGAGGGTGGCCTTGTCCTTCTCGACCTGCGCACCGACGCGCATAGCGTCCAGCTCCATGCGAGCTTGCAACTGTGCTTGCTGCAATTCGAGCTGGTCGGACTTGTAAGTTCCGTCAATTGAGAGCTTGGTTGCGTTAAGTTGATGCGCTTGCTGTGCTTGCTGCGATTTGAACTGCAGCTCGGCTTGTGCCAACTGCAACCGGCCCTGAACCTCGGCCTGCTTGATCTGCAGCTCCTGCTGCTTGATCTGCAACTCTTGCTGCTGCATCTGCACGATCGGGTCTTGTGCCTGTTGCTGGGCCTGCGCTTGCTGGGCCTGAGCTTGGTTCTGCATCAACACCTGCTGGGCAGCGCGTGCCATCATGGACGACAGCGCTTCCTCGACTTGCGGTGGCAGGTCCGAATCTTCAGGCGGCAACGCCGCGCCCAACTGCTGCTCGATCTGCTGGCGGTATGAGAACCCAACGTGCTCGACCACGTGGGCCATGAGCGCTGCTTGAATCTTGGGTGCGTTGGGCGACTGGCCGATCAACTGTGCGATCGACGGGTCCTGCAGCATCGACATGTGCACCTGAATGTGGGACTGGTGGTCTTGGTACAGGAACGCCTTGGCTGGCTCGCCCTTGAGCAGGTTCTGGTTCTCCGACACAGGGTCCTTGGGCTTCATGTCTTCTGGCAGCGGCACCAGCTTGTCCGCGTCCTTGACACCCAGAACCTCCAGCATGCCCCGGTGCAGCTTGGGCAGGTCGTAAATGTCTGGCGCGGTCTGTGACAGCTGGATCACGGCTTGGTACTGCACCACGCGCTGGCTCAGCGTTGCGGCGTTCGGATCGCTGACAGGGATGACGTCCACGTCGTCATAGTCCGACTTCTTGGCCCGTGGGCTGCCACGGTCTGGCTCGTACTCGTAGTCTTCCTCGGAGTAGTCCCGGATGATGTCGCGGATCAGCTTGAGCTCTTCCTTGAGTGCGTAGTGCACACGCGCTTGCACGGCCGTCAGGACTTTCAACTGGCGCTCAAGGAGAGCCAGCGTTGTGCCCACGGGTGCCTGTGCGGACATGTCCGACACCTTCATGTCTGCCGTGGCGGCAAACCTGCGGCCCTCTTCGACGACCGTGTTCAGGAGGTTGTACAGCGTGGCGCTTGGCTCTTTGTAAGGCAGCGGCAAGATGTTGTCGCGCAGCGTACCCGCGCCAACGTCCGCATCCCGGAACTCGCCCGGGGCGATCGGCGTGTCGTCACCCTTGATCCGCAGACCTCGGGTTTTGAGACCACCGGGCAGGTTGCTCAGCGTACCGGCGTCGATCAGCTGACGCATCAAGCTGGTGGCCGAGTTGGCGAAGCCACCGATCAGGTGGAACAGACCAAAGCCATACGCACCGAAGCCGGGGATGTACTGGTAGTGCACAAAGTGCTGGCGCTTCAAGTGCAGGTCGTCGTCTTCTTTCCAGTTGCGGCGGATGGACAGCACCGTGTTCGTGCCCTTGATGAACGTGAACACGTAGGGCAGCATGATGTCGTCTTCGTCAGACAGCGGGTCGCCCTTGATGTACAGGTCGACGTGGCTCTCAAGCAGCGTGAACCGGTCGTCGTTGATGTCGGCAAACCCGGTCTCTTTGTCCTTGGCCTTGTTGATCTCGTCGATCGCCTTGTCCGGCTGGCCAATGTCCACGTCGCGGTAGAAGCCCGCCTGCTGGAGCTTCTTGATCTCGTTCTCGGTCTTGCGCATGACGTGCGTCACGCGGTAGCAGGTCTGGATGTTGGACGTGCCGTAGGGCAGCACGATGTCCTCGGCCGGGATGAAGATCGACACCTGACGACCCTGATTAGGATCAAAGTACACCTTCTTGAACGCCGAGCCCGTGGCCGGGAGGCTCCACAGCATGCGCTCGTGCTCCGGCCGGAACTCCACCATCTCGTCGGTGAGCTGGTAGTTCATGTCCGCCTCAACCCGGGCAGCCGCTTCTTGCTTCTCGGGCGTCTGCTTGCCGCGAATCTTGGTGCGCACGGGCCCACTGGCCGGGAACGTCTCTGTGATGGTCTCACTTTGGAAGCGCACCACAGCTTCTGTGATCATGGGGTGGAACACACCCGACGCGCCGTCCCAAGGCTCTGTGCGCTCCTCGATCTGCAGGCCCAGTAGTTTCAGCCCGGTGACGTAGGCTTTCTCCCAGTCCTTGCGGGCGTTCTTGTCGTTGTCGATGTCGGCCGACAGCTGGCTGGCCAGCGTAGAAATCTCGCCTTCGTCAAGGAACTCGGCCAAGTTGGCGTCAAAGTCGTCGACGCTGGGCTCGGCTTTCTCAATCTCGATCTCCATGTCACCGAGGTCGATCTTCACTTCTTCGGGGTCAACGATCTCAATTTCGATCGGGTCTTCGTCTTGCGCAAGCTCCTCGATGCCCATGGGCTGCTGGAAAAGCGCTTTGTCAATGTTGGTGGCCATGTGTCAATCTTTCAGTAATACGCTGCCCTGCGGCGTTGATAAAAGCGCTCGTCCTGCTCGTCGGAGTCCAAGCTGATGAAGCCGCCTTGCCTGTAACGCAGCAGTGCCTGTGTGGTGGTGTCAACGTAGTCGTCGTGCTCGCCGACAGGAAAAGTTGCGACTTCCTCGATCACTTCACGCGCCCAGCGCGTGTCGGGTGCCCAGACTTTACCCGAACTGAACAAATCCGCAACCGCGTTCAGGCGCACCATCTTGTCGTTGCCCCGGCTGGGGCTGAACTCTTGGACAGGGATACCGGTGGCCCGCAGCTCTTGGATCAGCGGCGCTCCGGCCGCTTTCTTTTCCACGATGAACGCGTCTGGCTTCCACTCTTTCCAGTGCTTGAGCGCGATTTCCTTGAGTTCCGGGAACGCCATGCGGTCCTTGAACGCGTCCAGCAGGATCACCTGCGGGCTGTTGTTCTCTTCCTCGTTGTAGAACACGCCCCACGTCGTGCAAGCCGAGTAGTCGGAGTTGTTCTTGGTCTCAAAGGCCGTGTCCCAGCTCTGGATGACGTATTCGCAGCGCGGTGGGTCGTCTCCCTGCCAAATCCGCCAGTGTTTCCTGCTCACGATCGCACTTGTCTCGGCCGTGGGCTGCTGCATGTACTGGGCGTTCCAATACTTGGGGTCCAGCGCAGCTTTTGTCGACTTGAGGGTGGCCAGCGGCCACTGCTCGGGCCACAGCGACTTCTCGTGCTCGGTGTCTTGGTTCAAAATGGCCGGAAGCTCGACGATCTCCCATGGCTCGGCCTCGGGATTCTTGGTCTGGTACGTGATCAAGCGCCCGGTCAGGTCCAAAAGGGACCATCTCGTCATGATCACGATGATCGCACCCCCGGGCATCAAGCGCTGGAGCGGGCCCGTCTGGAACCACGACCACGCGGTGTCAAAAGCCAGTCGGCTGTTGGTCTTTACGTCCTGTTCAGAGTGCGGATCGTCAATTACGAACAGGTCAGCACCACGGCCAGCAAGAGCGCCGCCAACACCAGCCGCGTAATACTGACCGCCGGAGCTTGTGGACCACTTACCAGCAGCTTTCTGGTCGTCTGCCACCATGGTTTGAGGAAAAATCTCACGGTACTCCTCCGTGTCCAGCAAGTTACGGATACGCCTGCCGAAGTCTTCCGACAAACCGGCCGTGTGCGTGCCCATGATGATCTTTTTCTGAGGGTATTTGCCCAAAAAGTAGGCTGGGAAGAGGTAGGAGCTGAACTCCGACTTGCCCATACGGGGCGCGATGTTGATGATGACACGCTTTTTTCTCCCCTCAATCACGTCTGTGAAGATTTTGGCCAGCTTTTTGTGGTGCGGACCGATCTTGAACCCCGGGTAGACCGACGAAGCGAACCCCAGCATATTGTCTTGGGCTGCCAGCAAGCGCGTGCGACGCTCCCGCGTCTCCAAATCGTTGAGCAGCTCCATCTTTTCCTTGACGGACATCGTCGGCAGTGCGCGTTCGAGCGCCTCCAACTCACGCTTTGTCAGCGACGTCAGGTTTTTCAGATTCATCTGCTTGCTTTTCGTCAACTGCGTCTGTCGTGGCCACGTCAATCACGTCGATCACGCCCATGAACTTGGCCAGCTTGTCCTTGATGCGCTGCTCGACCTCAGCGTCGGACATCTCCGCCTGCTTGACCTCGATCTTGTCGGTGAACAGGCCCACTTCCGTGACCTTGCCCAGCAGGCCGAGCGCTTTGAGCCGGATATTGGCGTTGGGGTTTTGCGTCTCTTCGACCAGCTTGGCCACCGTGTAGCCCCTGAGCTCCTTGGCCTGCTCGATGAACTCCCAGTCGTACGCGGTCAGCATGCCTGTGATGTGGCGCACCGCTTCTGGCGTCTTGAGTTGCACCAGCGCTGCTTTCTGTTCCACGGTGTCGGTGTTCGTGGTGAGCGCTTTGAACGCCCGGCGGGCGTCGGCCTTCTCCAGCTCGTCGATCACTTCGTCGTCTGGCGGCGCACCCAGCTCCTGCAGCCAACTGGCTGTGGACACCTGCGCGGCCAAGACTTCTCCCGGCTCAGCGTCAGCCAGCTTCAGGATGTCTCCGGGCGGTGATGTTTCCGGATTGAATTGCACCAAGTGATCGAACATATTTGCGTAGGCAGCCAAAAAGGCTTGAAACCTCGATGGGCGTAATGTACACTGGATTTCGCCAACAGAGCAAGCTGTTGGTTTTCTCCTAGGTGTTTGTTGTGAAATTTGTAGCCCCCGCGCCCACAAGGCCCGGGGGTTTTTTATGGTGGCCGGGTGTCCAGAGTTTGACAGAGGTTCTTGGAAATTTTTATAAAATTAGTACTGGGGTAGTATTTTATTGGGGTGGGGGTGGTCGTTGCGGGATTGTTGTAACGCTGTTGTCAAGGGTTTTACAAACTGTGGTGTGCGGTTGTGGAACAGTGTTCATGTCATGTCGCCCCGCCCCTTCGCTATTTGGTGCCCCACCCCACGGTGGGGTCTAAGGTTCTCGCTTCTCCCTCTGAGATACTACCAAAAACCCTGTTATGGTAAAATAGAGTTGTCGTTGGGGATTGGCCCTTGCGACGTCATCAACCTTTCGGAGTTATCAACCATGAACACATCTATCAACACAGTCGCTGCACGTTACGCATCGTTCCTCAAAGCAGGCACCAGCTACGGCGAGGCCCTCAAGCAAGCCGCTGCTGAGTTCGCGGGAACACCGTGTTCCCAACTGCTGGCCGCGCTGGCCAAAGTGCATGCCGCGCACTTCAAGTGCAATGTATCGTGGAGCGCATCAGGCGCTGCTCAGTTCTTTGACGGCGCTGAGTATTCACGTGATGCGCGTCACGATGCTGCCCGTGTGTCTTGGGGTCGCAACGTGATGGTGCATTTCAAAGATGCGCAACCTACAACACGTCAGCACAAGCCAGTCGATCCAGTCAAGAAGCTCGCCAAAGCGTATGCAGGTCTGACTGCTGCACAAAAGCGTCGTTTCTTGGCCATGCTTTAAGCGGGGGGTTGCTCCGCTGTTCCATTTACTGTCAAACGCAACCTATCGGGCACACAAACCCGATAGGCACAGGCTATTCACAATCAACCCGCTGCGCCCGATAGGCGCACGCTATCACTTCTGGGAACACAGTGTTCCCACACTCAGGAGAATCAACCATGACACATCGCAACCGTTACACCATCGACATCAAGACCACCGAACGCGCCAAGCTCCGCGCCCTGCGTGAAGACTTCGTGCGGCTCGCTGAGGACAAAGCCTACAAGCGCAAGGTCATCGAAGAGGCGCGAGCCCGTGACGCTGCGTGGGACACATACAAGGCCGACACTCGCCAGCTCCGCTTCAAATGACTTGGCCCACCGCTGGGAACACCATGTTCCCAGCAACACGTTGTGGAGAAACTATGCAAAAAACGCATGTCCACCTGTCCCACCAATTTCCGTTCAATTCGGCGCTGAAGCGTAGGCCTCTAGCCCGCATGGTTGTTGGGTTGTCCCACTTCTTGCACACATATATATACCTTTTAGAAAATCTATTTATATATATGCCCGTTTTTTTCTTTATATATGTGCGTTTCCGTAAACGATGGTCACTCCACTTACACAGAGGCTTTGGGGCTATAGTTTTTTCTGCCGACCCCGTTATCTGTGCAATGCGTGGCGGAAGCAAGCAACCATGCGGGTTTCAAGGCACCCCCATAGAAAAAAAGACGTGACACACATAACAACATATCAGGTAAAATTGAATCCGTATCTTGTTAACACCCTGTTTTCTCAACGAAAGGAAGCCCACATCATGCGCAACGAAGCCCGCGTATTCCCAGAAACTACGCGTTACCAATGGGAGGGAGCGACCAAGTGGACGTTCCAACAAGCCGAGCGACACATCAAAGCAGGCCTCACCGGGGCCAAGGACACGCCACGCTGGCGCTCATTCAAGCAGGTGCTGGATGCGCTGTATGTTCTGGCCGACGAGCGCGGTGTCAGCGCATTCAAGGGGGACAAGCTCAAGGCCCTGCTGATCGCCGCAGCACACGACAACAAGTGGTACAGCCGCAGCAACAACAACCTCCCCGCAGTGAACGCGCCAGAGGGGCACAAGGTATGCCGCAGATGCCACACGCCCAAGCCATTGGAGTTGTTCCGCTGTGTTGCCAGCGCCGCGCAGAAAGAACGCAATGGGTGGAACTCGAACGCGCAGTACTTCACCATCTCACTGCTGTGCGACAAGTGCCGCCCAATCAAGCAGAAAGAAACCAAGGCGGCAGAGAACCGCAAGGCCACAAAGAACTCGCCTGTTTCGATCATTGACATTTATCGTAAGGGCATAACGCAAGCCATTGGCGCAGTCGTGTCCGTGATGCGAGCACACACCCATGACATCAACGGGTACAAAGACGTGCGGTTCACCAACCCCGAGGACCGGAAGTACTACGAGACCCGGCTGGAATACCTGCGCCTTGCGCGGCAACGCCTGAACGACCGCATCGACGAAGGCTCACTGACACGTTACGGAGAAGGCGAGACACCACCAACGGGCGCTTGGCATGAGTTGCTGACGGCCGAGGAACGCGAATGGCTGGCCACGCGCCACAGTCAAGGGTCATGGGCGACGGTCGGTGCTGTGCGAGGCGGCAAGGTGCCCCGCTTGTGGGATGTGCCCTCGAATGAGCGCCCGACCATGCCGCGCAGCAAGTTCACGGTGCCTAAAGTTGAGGTGCCTGCGTCCGTCATCGTGCCCGTGCCGCCTCGACCTGTCCTGCCGTCTGCTGAAGAGTGGGCGAACACCCCTTGGGAAGACATGTAACAGCATCTGGGAACACCGTGTTCCCAATCCGCTGCCAGTCGGTCACTGGCAAACATCTTATGGAGAGCAATCATGACAAACATCAACCAACCCATCACCATGGACGACGACAAGCAACCAACCCACCACGTGGCCCACTCGTTCATCAACCTGTTCCTCGAAGCCGTGACCAAGCACATCGACATGCTGGTCGAGACCAAGTTCAACGCCATGGTGGAGAACAGACGCGCACTGCACCTCATGGACCAAGCGCTGGAGACCATGATCGACCAGAAGATTGACCGAGCAGTTGAGCAGGCCATGACTGAGCACGAGAACAACAACGTGCACAACGACAGTGATGACATCGAGCGCATCGCAGCAGACACAGCACGTGAGACGCTCAAGGAGTACGCCCGCACACAAGAAGGCTGGGTCACAGAGGACGAGGTCAAGGACATCATCACCCAGCACGTGGACGAGGAGATCGACGGCATCGACTGGGAAGAGAAGGTCAAGGACGTGATCCGCGACATGCTGTAACAACAACCGAAGGAGAAGCAAATGAACGAAGGCTATGAGTGGCGCATGTTCCAGCCTGTAAGGGACGCAGAACATCTGCGAATCCACTACCTGTACCCCAACGGCAGCACATCGGCTGGGTTTGTTGAGCAACGTGACAAAGGAAAAGACGGCCTGCGCAGGCGGGTCGAGTACTTCGTGACAAGCAACGATTGGGCTGCCCGCATCCACGACCAACCCGTGGCAACGCTTGCCGAGGGTATGAACATCATCGAGTGGCTTGTAAGAGAAAGAAAGGACGAATCAAATGCCTAAATACACCGGCCCAGCCAAGCCCATCCCCACGCACAGAGAGCACATCAGCGACAAGGCTGAGCTCATCATCTTTGCGCTGTTCGCCATCTTCATGGTGGTCTTTTTATTCTTGGAGTGAGACATGACTGACACAGAAACAGAACAGACCGAGTTCATCTACGAAGACCTGAGCCCCAAGGCCAAGGAGAAAGCGCTTCAGTGGTTCAGCGAATCGCTGGACTACGAATGGTGGGACTGCACGTATGCCAACGCCAAGGAAGATGGCAAGGAGAAGGGCTTCGACATCGAGGACATACGCTTCTCAGGCTTCTGGTCTCAAGGCGATGGCGCATCGTGGACGGGTGAGGTAAATATCAAGCAGTTCCTTGAGCACCATTTGAAGGAAGATCACCCCGACTACAGCCGGTACTTCGTACTGCAAGCCATCATCAACGAGGGCAACGATTGGGTAGAGCGACGCGTCAACGTCAGTAGGTACGGGTTTCATTACGTGCACTCGCAGACCATGCGCCTCGATGGGATGGACTACGGCGGCGTGGACAACCTTGACGAGAACGATGAGGAACGCTTGCAAGAGGAGGGCCCACTGCAACGCGCCAACATCTACCAACTGTGGCAAGGCATCGACGGCAGCGCCCTGCTGGACGATCTGTGCGAGTGGGTCATCGAAGAAGCGCGTGAGTTCGCTGACAAAATCTACGCAGACCTTGAGTCTGAGCACGAGCACCTCACCAGTGAGGAGTCGCTGATCGAGAGCGCGTACAGCAACGGCTGGCGCTTCGACGAGGATGGCGTCCTTGTATAAGGAACGGTCATCATTCTTTCTGGGAACAACGTGTTCCCGTTTTTAACCAACCAAAGGAGTTTCAACCATGGGATACAGATCAGACGTGGCTTACGTCATTCACTTCGACACCATCGAGCACCGCGACAACTTCATCACGCTCATGCACGCCAAGAACGAAGAGCCCACCAACACAGCGCTCACCGAGGTTCAGTACAAGTATGGCAACCATCCGATCATCACCTTCTACCAAGAGGGGTGGAAGTGGTACGACTCGTATCCAGAAGTGCAAGCACACCACGCATTGATGCGCGACGCTGAGAAGCTTTTCGGTGCCGAGTGGCGCTTCGTGCGCGTGGGGGAGGATGCAGGTGACGTACAAACCGAAACAAGCCACGACGTCAACTACGACCTGTGGGAGTACGTCGATCCCGTCAACAGCATCCGCGTAGACTTTCCTGCGCAAGACGCCGAGTAATTTTCATCACCAACCAAAGGAGTTTCAACCATGTTTTCATCCACACAAAACCTTCCCACCATCAACGACTTCGAGTCAGCGCACGAGTGGTTCACCAAGACGCCCAAGCCAGTCACACGCAAGGGTCAGTGGAACGACAACCAGCGCCCACTCAAGGACACACGCTCGTGGCACTATCGCATCGAGCAGGGACGGGGCGGTGAGTATTACGACGTCGTGCTGTACACCACAGCCATGGCGCGGTTCTATGCACCAACACCAGACGGGCGGCGCGTGATGTACACGGCGCACAACAGCAACACGTCCAAGCAGTTCATGCGCAACGTCACACGGCACAGCACACTGATGCACATGGACACCACGGACAATCAAACGGTGGCCGTGCCTGTGTCGTACAAGGACAGCATCTACGAAGACGGACACGGGTTCAGCGCCAGCTTGTGGTTCGACAACAGCCCACACAAACGCCTCGTCGTAGAGCAGTCAGCACACACGCCGATGTACGTCCACAAGGTGGGCAAGAGCGACAAGGAAACACGCAACCACATCAAGGCGCTGTGTGAGCCCTACATCACGCTGGCTTGCTTGCGCATGGGGGACTGGCGCAGAGATGAGTACGTCAATCAAGACCTGATCGAACCGTTCAGAGGTGGAGTTAATACGCTGTTCTCCGAGCGCGAAGCGATTCGACGCATGACCGAGGGCAAGGAGCTGGGCCAAGAGTTCATCAACGCCTTCATGAAGCTGGCCGAGAAGGTCTACGACTACGAAGCGACCAAGCTGTACTACAAGGCCAACTACGACTCTGAGAAACCTGTTACGGAGAAGGTTCTGGCTGACGGGTTGTGGAGAGTGATCGTGCGTGAGACCTATGCGCTCAAGCGCAAGTCTGCGGCGTGGCCGCTGCCCCAGTTCATGAACATCATGGCGTTCCCACGCACCACGGCCACGCCGTTCGCATAAATTTTTACAGGAAGGAGTTGTCAAACACTAGACATTTACGATACACTATCAAACCACAAGCCGGGAACACGGTGTTCCCGCAAACCTTTTCTTTCATCACAGGAGTTTTCAATCATGAATAACATGCTTTCTTTCACACAAGTTCTCAACCTCATCGCCGCAGTGGGCGACAAGCGTACCGTCATCGTCGAGGGCGAGAATGGTATCGGCAAGACCGCGCTGTTCCATGCGCTCAAGAAGCACCCCAAGTTCGCAGACCACATCGCTGTGGACCCTGTCGATTGCACACAGCTGAGCGATGGCTCGGTGTGGATGCCTGACCTCGACCGTGAGAATGGCGTCTCTCGCGAGCTGCCTAACGAGCGCTTCGGTGTCAGCAAGGTCAACCAACTCGGGGTCAACGGTGCCAAGCCCATCATGGTGTTCCTCGACGAGATCGCCAAGGCTCCGCAGTTCATCAAGAACGTGCTTGCTCCGATCATCTACGAGCGCCGTGTGGGTAACTATCACATGCCCGAGGGCAGCGTTGTGTTCTGCGCTACCAACCTTGCAGTCGAGGGTCTGGGCGATAGCATCCAAGCGCACCTGCGTAACCGTCTCGTGTTCGTCAAGATGCGCAAGCCCACGGCTGGCGAGTGGGTGCAGTGGGCCATCGACAAGGGTGTCAACGCCTCTGTGATTGCATTCGTCAACAGCTACGCTCAGGTCATGGACTCGTTCCTCGACTACGAGAAGGGTGGCAAGCATGAGGGCAAGCAGCAAGACAAGGACAACGGCTACATCTTCAACCCTCGCAGCATGTCTCTGGCCTACGCTACGCCGCGCTCCTTGGTTGCAGCGGGTGACGTGCTTGACTCAGGTGACGGTGTGCTCGACGACGAGACGCTTGAGGCTGCGCTCGTGGGTACTGTGGGTGCGACGACTGCCGAGTCGCTGTCTTCATTCGTGCGCTTCGGCCGTGACATCTGCTCACTCGAACGTGTGCTCAAAGACCCAGCGACTGCGCCTCTGTCCGACAACCCCACTGCCCAGCTTGTGCAGGTGTTTCAGTTCGTCTCGCGTGTCGATACGCGTGAGGATGCCGAGAAGGTTGTCGAGTACGTGTGGCGCATGCGTGCAGAGATGCAGTCTATCTTCTGCAACAGCGTGGCTCAATCCCAAAGGGTTTCCATTTACGTCACCCTCGCCAACTTCGGCAAGATGCTGGCTGCCCACAAGATTTTCTTCAGCACCAAGTGATGACCGCAATGCAATACCGCAAGCGTGAACCACGCACTGACTTGTTCTGCCGCAACGCAGACAACCAGATCGTCGTGGTCTCCAAGGTGTGGAAGGGGCACAGCAAAGAACGCAGCGCTGTGTCCCTCTACGTTGTGCGCGGCAACAAGGGCAAGAAGCTGGAGCTCATTCACCGTGAGCTTTTTGCCAAGCCTGACTTCACCCATGAGATGTTGCTGAACGCACGAGACAGCGTGCCCCTCTTGTGGGCTATGCACTTCGGCATCGACAACTTCGTCGTGGTTCACCAAGAGCCTGACATGTCTGACATGTACCACCCATCACAACTTGAACAGGAGTATCAACCATGAGTTTCGACAAACTTACACCCAACCAAAAGATTCAGGCAGCGAACATCGACTGCATGCGTCATCACAAGTTCGCGCTGCTGTCCGGCATCATCTGCATGGGCAAGTCCGAGGTCAAGGACGGCATGCCTACCGCATGCACTGACGGCAAGAACAAGTACTACGGCGCTGAGTTCATCAGCAACCTCAACCGCAAGCAACTGCGCTACGTTGTGCTGCACGAGAACTTCCACGTGGCGCTCAAGCACTGCGTGCTGCCTACCTACATCGGCTACGTCAAGCGCTTCGGTGCGCAGATCAACAACGTGGCGATGGACTTCGTGGTCAACGGCCTGATCGAGGAGCTCGACCCTGACTTCAAGTTCGTTGAGCGGCCAGTGCAGAACATGTGCATCGACAAGAAGTACCAAGGCATGTCGTACCCACAAGTGCTGCAAGACCTGCTCAAGGATGCCAAGGAGATGCCCATGCCTATGGACGATCACCAGATGGACGGCGAGGGTGAGGGCACGGGCGAGCCCATGTCTGCTGAGGACAAGGAGAAGCTGGGCAAGATGATCGACGACGCCAACCGCCAAGGTGAGTTGCTTGTGCGCAAGATGCGCGGTGATGAAGCGGGTGGCCGTGACATCCTCGGCACAGCGCAGGAGCGTGTGACCAACTGGCGCGATGCGTTGCAGGACTTCATCAACAGCGTGTGCGTAGGCGACGAGAACTCCCGCTTCTGCCCTCCCAACAAGCGCTTGCTCGCATCAGGCTTCATCATGCCATCGCACTTCGACGAGACCATCGGTGAGATCATCATTGCGTGTGACACCTCGGGCTCCATGCACTGGGCGTACCCCATCGTGTTCGGTGAGGTGGCGCGTATCGTGCAGAACACCCGGCCTGACAGCGTGCGCATGCTGTGGTGGGACACGTCAGTGTGTGGTGACCAGACGTTCAAGCCCGAGCAATATCCCGACATCGCCAAGGCGCTGGCTCCCAAGGGTGGTGGCGGCACTACTGTGTCGTGTGTTGCTGACTACATCGACGAGCACAAGATCAAGGCCAAGGCTGTCATCATGCTGACTGACGGGTACATCGAGTCCGACTACCGCATGACCGACATGCCCACGCTGTGGGGTGTGGTGGAGAACGATGACTTCGTGCCACGCGCAGGCAAGGTGATGAGGATCAAGCCATGAGCAAGGGCATTGAGTTTCTTGAGTACTTCGCAAAGGCTGCGCCGCCTTTCTCCACACACGGCATCGCGGTCTTTGGAAAAACACCGCACGGCTTCCCCAAGGCTGTTGCAATCATGCACGACTACCACGCAGTCAGCGCCGAGGAACAACGACAGATGGCGCTCAACACCGTCACGCTGTGCGAGATGCTTTACACAACACAGGAGAGCAACCATGTTTGCTAAGTTGATCTTGGAGTACCACCGCAAGCGCATGTCAGAGCTTGGCAAGGAGTTGGCAGAAGCAGCGGAGCACGATGCGTGGACGCTGACAGACCACCGATGGACCCATAAGGAGAGCCGGATTTCTTTCTGGATTTCCAATGGGTTCCGTTGCTTCAATCTTAACGAGTGCGAAAGATTCAGCGAAGCACAACTCAAGGATGCGCTCAACATTCACGACAAGAAAGTATTGTGGGAGTTTTTCAAACAGCACAAGCAATACGCGGAGCGCCAACCTGCTGCTATTGCACTCAACCTCTTGCGCCTCAAGCGCCAGAACCCCGCAGAGAAGTAAAGTTTTCATCAACCAAAGGAGAATCAACCATGACAAACACAACACGCTACAACATCGACACCTGCGCCATGCTCACTGAGTTCAACGCATCGGTGTGGACCGCCCGCAAGCTCGACAAGAGCGCGACCGAAGAGATCGTCACATCCAAGAACGCAGCGGCCAAGGATGCAGCACGCGTCAACAAGTCCCTGCTTGCTGGGCGCTCGGAGCTCGAAGACATCCAGTCCATGATCGGCCGAGCCCGCTCGTTCGTGTACGACAACACACTGCCGTGGTCTGACTCGGGCCTGCGCTTGCTGCCCACCATCAACTTCGAGCGCTTCGCTGCCAAGATGAATGCCTTCGAGGAGGAGTTCGCCATGATGGTGCAAGCGTTCGTTGACATCTACCCCACGCTCATCACAGCGCAGGCCATGGCGTTGGGGGATATGTTCAAGCGCGACGAGTACCCCACGCAGAACGCCATCATGACCAAGTTCGCATTCCGTGTGAACTACCTACCTGTGCCCACTGCTGGTGACTTCCGTGTGGACGTGGGCAACGCTGCGATGGACGACATCAAGACCAAGCTCGAACGCATTGCACAAGAGCGCGTGGATGCTGCCATGCAAGATGTGCGCTCACGCCTCGGGGACCATCTCAAGCGCATGTCTGACCGACTGACTACCGACTACGTCGAGGGCGAGGCCAAGGCTCGCAGGTTCCACGACAGCCTTGTCGATGGTGCGCTGGAGTTGTGTGACATCACCAAGTCCTTGAACGTGGTCAATGACCTTGACCTCGAAGCTGCACGCAAGGCGTTGGAAGTGGCGCTGTGTGGCGTGGACCCCAAAGACCTGCGCAAGGACGAGGGCCTGCGTGAAGACACCAAGAAAGCCGTCGATGACATCCTCAGCAAGTTCTCCTTTTAAGCTGTGTGACGTGCAGGTGCGTGAGAACGAGCGCGTGGTCTGGGGTAATGGCCCTACGTACCATGCGCGGTTCGTGCTCACGCACGTGGACAAGCAAGCGTCTGTGAGGTCTTGGCATGACGTGTTGCTGGTTGCTGGCACGGTGGAGATCACCAACAAGCCGTGGCTGGACGACCCTGACAGGATCGGAAGCTCTTCGCGTATCGGGCACGTCGGTGCGCGTGTGGAGTTCAACATCGCTACTGTGTTCGACGAGCACTCACACACCTACGAAGACGCGTTGTGGTTCGCCTGTAAGGAACTCAACCCCATGCTTGAGAGCTTCACCACGTTGTTCGGCATCAAGCACAACATCGACATCGTTGTCGATCACGGGCTACGCCCCGTCAAGCAGCTGCTCCATAACCTCGTGCAGCCTCGCCCCGGTCACATTAAATTCAAAACGAAAGGTAGGTACAACCTATGAAAACCAACATGCTCATCCGCGCCCGTAAACACTTCTGCAATGAGTGGGCACCTGTGCACACACAACGCCACAACATCCGCGCATGGGTCCGGTCCCTGCGCTTGCTCGGGGACAAGTGGCTCCTCGCTCACCCCATCAACTCAACCAAGTAAGGAACTGTCATCATGCCTGACATCAAGACCGCACTTCAAAACGCATTGAGCAAAGCCGCATCTGCACCCACTCCCCAAATCCCCACTGCGTGGGACGACGAGGGCGCAGACGCAGCCATCGAGACCATCACAACCAAAGCCAAGGAGGCAACCATGCCCAAGCAATACTTCCAGACCACCAACAACGTCACACGCGCCACGTTCGATTACGTGAAGAACAACCCCGGCAACACACGCACGCAGATCGTTGCGGCACTGGCAGCGCAAGGGTTCAAGAAGGGCTCTACGGGCTCACTGCTCGGCCAGATGTCCAAGCAAGGCCTCCTGCGTGAGGCCAACGGCACAATGTTTGCAGCGAAGGACGAGTACATACCGCTCAAGACATCACGCAACAAGGATCAGGTTAAGCCAGTGGTGAAGCCCGTTGCAAAGAAGGTGCAAGCGAAGCCGAGGCCCACGTTCATACCACCTACAGAAGCGCCTGTGCAGATCAACGCTTCGTGGGATGCCGAGACGCTGCTCAACAACCTGAGTATCAAACAAGCGCGTGCCCTGTACGATGAGCTGCGCAAAATCTTCGGGGGCTGAGATGAAGCTCAAATGGCAACAAGCCCCCGTTAAAACACAATGGGGTGATGACATGGTGGTGGCAAGTGTCGCCATCGACAAAGACCACACTGTTTGTTTGTACTGCGAGCGTGACCAAACCCCAAAGGTTGATGCCATGTTTGCGCAGCGCACATGGGTTGGGTTGACGGATGAGGAGCGGGAGATCGCCTCTTGGACAGATGGAAGTTTTGGCGCTGGCGCACGTTGGGCAGACGCCAAACTCAAGGAGAAGAACACATGAAGACCGTAATTGAAATGGCGCGGGAGGCGGGACTGCTTGTTGGCCCAGCGGGGATGGGACAGACTGTGTGGGGAAGTGATGAAGAACTTGAACGCTTTGCCGCCCTTGTAATTGCCAACCACCCGCCGCAGTCATACATGACATGGCAAGAAGGATACGAGGCAGGCAAGCAGGCCGAGCGCGAAAGACTTCAGGCGTTTATGCGCCAGATGATTGACGCGTACTCACTGCAAAGCGATCCGTCAGGCTTTAAGGCAAGGAGCAAAACATGAGAGAACTAGACCCCGATACATGGTTGATGCTGGGCATCACATGGGTTCACGGGCTGCTGTGTGGCTATGCCATATGGCGGCAGGACAAACGCTCAAAACTGGAGGATGAAGAATGAAGAACGCTGCACTGATACTGCTGTTTGTCGTTATTGCAGCGGTTGGTTTTTACGTGAAAGCATGGCAATGCGGGGAGATGTTCCCCAATGCGGATTTGCTTGCCTGTGTTTTTTGGAGATGAAGAATGAAAATCGCATGGACTTTCATCATTGTGATGCTGGTGCTTTTAACAACAAGGAGTTGCGTATGACCAAAGAAGAAGCCCTCAAAATTATCAAGCTGTTGTCCGCACTGGAGTCGTGGTCGTTCAGTACCAAAGAGCGCCTACCCGACTACCTGCATGACGACTTGTGCGTTCACATTGGGGTGTTGGAGAAGATCGTTTTGGAGAAGCCTGAGTGAGTTCAACCAACACAGGCTCGCATGTCATCAAAGTGTTGGAAGCGCTTGATACCTTTGGCCAGATTACCGCGCAGGAGTTTGCAGACTATGCAGACATCGGCCGGTATGACGCGCACGCTGTGCTGAACCGCATGGCCAAGCGAACCAAGGCCGGGGTCAAGCGCTTGTACGTTGCTGACTGGACCCACGAGCACGACGACGCACGGCGCTACCCACGCGCTGTGTTCAAGCTGGGTGACAAGCCTGACAAGCCCAAGCCCAAGCCCAACATCAAAGAGAACCGCAGACGCAGTGAGGCCCACCGCAACAAAACCCTGCGCATGAACAGCGTGTTCAACATGGCGCTGACACGCGACAAGATCAGAGAACTGAGGAGAAAACATGGCCAAGCTGCCGTACACATTCACAATTTGCCCTGACCAAGAGGCCCCAAAAAACTTCACGGCGAGCTGCGCCCAGATGGGGCGTTTGCTGAAGGACAGTCCGGACGGAGACCTGACCATCAACCAAAAAAGGTTTGCCATGTGGGACTCGTGGACAGGTGGCGGTCTTGACGCACCGCTTGAAGAAAAACTGCACGCTCTTGCGAAGAGAGGTAAAAATGAAAGTTCTTGACCTCGTAAGATACGACACCACCAAAAATTGTTTTGTCCTGAAAGGAAACCCTGTGCCCAAACAAACCTGCAACTGCCACCCGAACTCGCCCTTCCACTGGGCACACAACCCTCGCCCTAGTGTGTTTGCACAAGACGTGACCTTCCGCGCCAAGGGGGCATCCGACAAAAGTATTGGACAAGTTGTTACGGACAACTTGGATGCGCGTCGGGCCAAGGGGGAGATGGTCGGGTACATGCACGGCATCGGTGAACACACGCTGAAAAAGGAAGTTCACTTGCTCGCATACAAGCAGTTTGGCATATACTCAAAAGCCAAGCCATCGGTCCGTAACCCCAACAAGCACGAGTCATGAAATGCCCACAATGCGGCGCATGGACGCGTACACTGGAGACACGAACCGATGAGCACAACAACCAAATCTGGCGCAGAAAAGAGTGCGGCAACCTCCACACCTTCGCTACGCTCGAAGGCCATGCGGGATCAATGCCACGCCCTAACAACAAACGCATGGTGGCCGTTCGACAGAGCAGACCCAAGGGTGTTGAAGATGATGCACCTGTCTACCGTCGATCGCAAGAAGACAATGATTGATGCGCCAGAAGCGCCGTTTTAACCAAGGAGAAGCAACATGAGTGAAGCAAAAGCAGACGAACTGCAAGTAGGCGGACAACACTACAAAGACATGGGCATGCAGCCGTGGCATGTCATGGAAGCTGTACTCACGCCCGAAGAATTCCGAGGGTTCCTCAAGGGGAACATCATCAAGTACGCCATGCGTCAGGGCAAGAAAGATTCCGACGACGCAGGCAAGGCGCAGCACTACAAGAAAAAGCTGGCCGAGATGCAAACCAAACACGAGAGCTGAGTTCATGGTTGCGCAACGCGTGCAAGCCCGGTAGATGCGAACACGTTTTGTCGGATGAGGGGGCGCTCAGCTCACGTTACCCACCTCATCAACTCCTCACAGCGGCGGGGGCGCTGAATCTACCCATCCCCCAACTTTTATTCAATCAACCGGAGAAGCAACCATGGCAAAAGCAAAATGGAAAGAACCACCACTGCAGCGTGCGTTCGGCCAACGCACAGAAGAGCAGCACATCAAGACACTCAAGCACAACATCTGGGACCTTGAGCAGAAAGCCAAAGTGACTGCGGCCAGAATCCAAGCGCTCAGCATGGCGCAGGACCACATGCGCAAAAGAATGCAACAGTACGAAAGCGCCGTCGTGCGATACAAATGGCTCAAAGCGCAGGGCGTGGTGCTGGAGTACGACGGCGAGTTCAAACACCTCAAGGACGATGACATGGACAAATTCTTTGAGGACACACCGCAGCCCGGAATGCTTGGCAGCATCTATGCGCAAGCGCTTGCAAACTCTATGCAGCAAACCAAAAAGGCGGTAGCGCAGGCGCTGATCTACGGCAGCAACGCCACGCACATGTTTTTCGACGAAGCACAGGACCCCACAAAATGGCCATGACTCCAGAAGCTGCTGTCAAGAAGCAGATCAGAAAAATTCTTGAAGCCGAAGGCGTCTACTACGCTATGCCCATGGGCACCGGCTATGGCAACTCGGGCGTGCCTGACTTTCTATGCTGTGTTGCTGGGAAGTTTGTAGCCATCGAGGCCAAGGCAGGCAAGGGCAGGACCACCGCCCTGCAAGACGCCAACATCGAGCGCATCGGGAAGGCAAAAGGCACGGCGCTCATCATCAACGAACAGAACATCGACACCCTCCGCGCACTGCTGCAGTCGGTGCGTTTCATGCAAGGAGAGATATGAACAAAGACATCGCACAGAAAGCGGTTGCTGCCATCGAGAAGATGGCCAGCGGTTTGGACGAACAACAGAAGGACCACTTCGCCAGCATGCTGACAATCTTGTCGCAGTGCTACGGCAAAGACGCTAAGTGGCGCGGCACCCTGCTCCTGTCCGACGGTGAGAAATTCATCTCGGTCGGCATCAACTCCAACCAGTACGAAATGGCGGGGCTCGTTGGTGAAGCGTACGTCATCCTGAACGCAGACATCAAAGCGGAGGCACCCGAGAGCGGGTTGTACAACTGATGCTACAATTGACTCAAAACATACTGGAGTCTACATGAGCAGAAAAAGCACCCCCGAAGATTTTTGGGCTCGCGTTACAGGCAACCGGTCGGAACGTAACGGCTGTTGGAACTGGACTGGTGCCACCAACGGCACCGGGTACGGTGCGCTGACATATCAAGGCCGTGCGGCCACGGCACACCGCGTTGCAGCATACTTGACCGGATTGATCGACGACATCGCCGCGCCGATAGACCGAAAAAGTGCGGGTTTTATTTTGCACCAGTGCGACAACCGACTGTGCTGCAACCCAAAACACATGCGTGTGGGCACATACGCAGAGAACCAGCTCGAAGCGTACGGAAGAAAACGGCGTGTGGCCAAAAAAGGCAGCGCACACACCAACGCTAAACACACGCCTGAAAGCGTTGAGCTAGTCAAAGACATGTACGCGCACGGTGTTTCACAAGAGGCTATCGCCCGCCTACTACAAGTCTCGCAGACCTGCGTTTCGTTAATTCTTAGAGGAGTGACGTATGCCTAAACCGTACGACAGGATCATAACCATTGACATGGAGACACGCTGGGACAGCACGGAGTACACACTATCAAAACTAACAACAGAGGAATACATACGTGATAAACGATTCAAAGCATTCGGCGCATGCGTGCACGAATTCGGCACAACAGGCAAAGCGCCATGGATCAGGGGCGACGACCTGCAAGAGTACTTCGACAGCGTTGACTGGAGCCGCACAGCCGTGCTCGCCCACAACGCGCAGTTCGACGTCTCCATCATGGAGTGGGTGTACGGTGCGCACCCGTGTTTTATCTTTGACAGCCTCTCTATGGCTCGGGCACTGCGCGGAGTTGAAGTCGGCAACTCGTTGATGAAGCTGGCCAAGGACTTCGGCTTGCCGGACAAAGGCCAAGCGGTGCACAACACCAACGGCATGACGGAGCTGGACCCGAAGACTGAGCGCGAGCTTGCCGAGTACTGTGCGCACGATGTGTTTTTGTGTGAGCAGATTTTCAGCAAGCTGATGGTGCAGCTCGATCCGGTGACAGGCAACTGCGGCGGCAAGTACCCCACCAAAGAGCTGCGCCTGATCGACATGACCCTCAAGATGTACACACGTCCGGTGCTGGAGCTCGATCAGAGCATGCTCACTGACGCGCTATACGATGAAAAGGAAAAACGTGAAGCCCTCCTCCAAAAGATCGGCGTTGATGAAGCGTCGCTCGCATCCAACAAACAGTTTGCCGAGGTTCTGCGTTCGCTCGGGATGCCGCCGCCTTACAAGAAAAGCAAAACCACTGGCAAACAGACGCTTGCTCTTGCGAAGAATGACGCACTTTTTCAGGCGATGCTCAACGGGGACAACGAGGATGTTGCCGCTCTCTGTGAGGCTCGTCTTAAAGTCAAGTCCACCACGGAGCGTACGCGGGCGCAGCGGTTTCTGGACATCTCCAAGCGTGGCCGACTACCTGTACCGCTCTCATACTACGGCGCAAAGTCTGGGCGCTGGACGGCAGCCAAAGGCAGCGCCATCAACATGCAGAACCTCAAGCGTGGGTCCTTCTTGCGTAAAGCAATTATGGCTCCCGAGAACCACCAGCTTGTCGTTGGCGACCTCTCCCAGATTGAGCCGCGAGTACTCGCGTGGCTGGCGGACTACGAAGACATGCTCCTCATCTTCCGGCAGGGCGGTGACCCTTACGCTGCGTTCGGCGCTCAGATGTTCAACATTCCCGGACTTACTAAAGAAAGCCATCCCGACCTACGGCAATCTGCGAAGAGCGCGTTGCTTGGCTGCGGTTACGGACTTGGGTGGGCCTCGTTTGCAGCCCAGCTTTTGGTTGGTTTCCTCGGTGCGCCGCCTCAGCGTTACGATAAGAGCTTCGCGAAGAAACTGGGCGTCACTGCAACGTACATCCAGAAGTTCCTTGAGTGGGATGACAACGTCAAGAAGCTGAACGAGATTCCGCACACTTGCACCGACGAAGAGCTGTTGGTACACTGTGTTGCAGCCAAGATGATTATCGACAAGTACCGCGCTACGGCGTGGCCTGTTGTGGCCTTCTGGGACATGTGCGGCTCGATGATCGAGCGTGCGCTGTTTGGTGGCAACGAGTTCACATACAAGTGCGTGACCTTCCGCAAAGAAGAGATCGTGCTGCCCAACGGCATGAGCTTGCTGTACCCGAATCTGCGCCAAGAGCGCGAGAAGACCAAGGACGAGGACGGCGTCGAGAAAGAAGGCGGCTTGCAATGGGTGTACGGCGACGACGCAACGAAGCTGTATGCTGGTAAGATCACGAACAACATCGTGCAGGGCGTAGCCCGCATTGTGATGACCGACGGCATGCTGCGCGTCGACAAGAAGTACCCTGTGAAGGGCACGGTCCATGACGAACTGATCGCCGTGGTGCCGGACAAAGAAGTTGAATTCGCTAAGACTTGGGTCTTGGCGCAAATGACTATGGAGCCGAAGTATTTGCCGGGGATTCCTCTGGCCGCTGACGGTGGCGCACACCGTCGATACGGGTTGGCTAAAAACTGACCAAGGAGAGCAACCATGATGATCCCAATGACCATCAAGATCGGAAAGACAAAGTACCCTGTGCTGCAGCCGGAGATGATGACGCCCCCTGACCACTTCGGACACGTTGTGTGTGGGAAGCACATCAAGGTAGCGTATAGCTGGGTCGAGAACAACCGCACCAAGCACCGCTCTGAGCGCCAGCGCAGTGAGACGTTCTGGCACGAAGTGACCCACGCCATCCTGCACGACATGGGCCACAAGCTCGAAGCCAACGAGCAGTTTGTTACAGCGTTCTCTCAGCGGCTCAACGATGCCATCCGATCCGCAAAGTTCTGAGATAGCGCTCGATGACGAAGCCATCAAGATGTTGTTCCACTACGCAGGCTGGGAATGCCAGTGGGAAGAACTGGACCGAGAGTGGCACATCAAGCCACCCAACGAAAACTACATGGGCTACGCGACGTTCATGACGCTCAACGACGCCCTTGAATACATGCTCATGTACAACCGAGTCAGGTCACTAACCCTATGAAAAAACCCGCATGGTCCCACTCCTCCCTCAAAGATTTTGAGGGCTGCGCTCGGCGCTATCACGAGGTCAAGGTCTTGAAGAAGTACCCCTTCCAAGAGACTGAGGCCACGCGCTACGGCAACCAAGTGCACGAGTCGCTCGAACTGTACGTTCGTGACGGCAAACCGATCCCACCTGAGCACGCTCAGTTCAAAGACGTGGCGGACTCGCTCATCAAGAAACCCGGGCGCAAGCTCGCTGAGTTCGAGATGGCGCTGACCGTTGACCTGAAGCCAACCGAATGGAAAGCCTCTGACGTGTGGGTGCGCGGCATTGCCGACATCCTGATCGTTGACGACGAGAACATGACGGCGTGGGTGGGCGACTACAAGACGGGCAACAACAAGTACCCGGACCGCGACCAACTCGTGCTCATGTCCTGCATGGTGTTCGAGCACTTCCCCCACATCCGCAAAGTCAACTCGGCCTTGCTCTTCATCGTGAAAAACAGTATGGTCAAGATGCAGATGACGCGTGACCAGAAGGACGCTGCATGGTGGCGCTACCGTGAGCGCACAGCGCGGCTCGAAGCCAGCTTTGCCAACAACGTGTGGAACCCCAACCAAACCCCGCTCTGCGGCTGGTGCCAAGTCACTGGCTGTGAGTTCAACCCCAAGCATTAAGGAGCCTGAAATGCCCTACAAGAACCCCGAAGACCGCGCCTCGTACCCAGCGTACGACAGCAAACCTGCAACCAAGAAGGCCCGTGCCCAGCGCAACAAAGCGCGGCGCATGCTGGAGGCCGAAGGCGTCGTGAGCAAAGGCGACGGCAAAGACGTGGACCATAAGAAGCCGCTGTCCAAAGGTGGCACCACGACGCGCAAGAACCTCACGGTAAAACCCGCCAGCGCCAACAGGTCGTACGCTCGCAAGAGCGACCACTCGATCAAGTGATGCCCAGCATATACACCGCACCTACAGGCAGAGAAGTGTTCCGCATTAACAGCTCGGGCAATCTGGGTGTTGGCACCGCGTCCCCACAAAGCGGCTTGACCATCAACAGCAACGGTGCTGCCTCATTCAACGCCACCGTCACGGCACCGGGCGGTGTCATCACGGATGTGGACAGCGTAACGATGGCGGACCTCGATAGCGTGGCGTTCAACACGCCTATTGAAACGCTGGTCGATCTCTGGGTGACACGCTATGGAGAAGAATGGGTGGACGTAGACAAGCTCTTGGAAGATTCATTCTTCGGCGCAGCATACAAGCGGCTCAAGTCTTTGGGCCAACTCGAAACACACTACCTCACCGACCGTTCGCGGTTCGTGTGTAGGAAACCAACTTAGGAGAGCAACATGGGTTTATTTGATGACGTGTTTAAGAACAACAGGCAAACTGCTAATGAGTACCGGGAGCACTTGGAAAACCTCAAAGCGCAGCATTACATGGAGGTAGAACAGCGGCGCATAACTGCGGCACAGCAGCAGGCGCAGTACAACATGGCGCTCGGAATGGGTGCACAACAACCCCCAAAAGCTATTCCTCGTTTCGACCCCAACAAGAGCGAAGCGTTTCAGATACCGCTGTCGCAAGCGGTCACGATGTGGCAAGTGAAGCACGGCGACAAGTGGTATGACGCACATCACGCAAGACCGCCAGCAGGCGACGACTTCTACACCGATGTGTTCGACCGCATCAAACAAGCCGGGCTCTTTGAAAGCATAGACGGCTGGTATCGCTTGAAAGAAAACGTGGAGAACCTCCTTGCAAATAATTAAAAGAACCAATGAACACGGCGTGTCGTTTTTTGAAACAAAACACCTTGGGATTCCGGGGTACTGTGCGCTCGGAGACTACCCACAGTACGGTAAAGACAGCTTGCAAGTTTGTCTGGACGGGGACTTCCGGCTTGAAGACCTGAAAACGCTTGTCGCATACATGGAGGCCATTCGTGCAAATCATTGACAACAAAGCGCTGGTGGTGCGCACACGCAACCCACACAAGTACAGCGTCATTCCAAAACACAAGGTGCTCTCTGAGCACGACGGCACGTATGAAGTAGCGGTGTACTGGGGGCTGGATGAGATGCGCGTACTGCGCAATCTCGGCGTGAAGAACGCACCATCACCCATCACTCGCAAGTACAGCTGGCCCGGACGTTACACACCCATGGCCCACCAGATCGAGACGGCCAGCTTCCTCACGCTGTACCGCCGCGCATTCTGTTTCAACGACCCCGGCACAGGCAAGACGCTGAGCGCACTGTGGGCTGCAGACTACCTCATGAAGCGCGGTGACGTGCGGCGTGTGTTGATCCTGTGCCCCTTGTCGATCATGCACAGCGCGTGGATGGGCGACATCAACTCCAGCGTCATCCACCGCTCCGCTGTGGTGGCCCACCATGCGCAGGCATCGCGCCGCATCGAGATGATCCAGCAGAACTATGAGATCGTCATTGCCAACTACGACGGCCTGAACCTGATCGCCAACGAGATCAATGCAGACGGCCGATTCGACTTGGTCATTGTGGACGAAGCCAACGCATACAAGAACCCCAGCACACGACGCTGGAAAGCGCTGGCCTCAATCATCAAGCCCGAGACATACCTGTGGATGATGACGGGCACGCCCGCTTCGCAGTCTCCTGTGGACGCGTACGGCTTGGCCAAGTTGGTGAACCCCGGCGGCGTGCCCAAGTTCTTCACAGCGTGGCGCGACAAGGTGATGAACAAGCTGACCATGTTCAAGTGGGCAGCAAAGCCGGACGCCACGACCACGGTGTATGCCGCGCTGCAGCCAGCAATACGTTTCACAAAAGCGCAGTGCCTCGACTTGCCGCCAGTCATCACAGTGACGCGTGAGGTGCCCATGACACCCCAACAGAACAAGTACTACCGCATGCTCAAGGAGCAGCTCATGGTGCGTGCGGCGGGTGAGACGATCAGCGCGGTCAACGCTGGCGTTGCCGTCAACAAGTTGCTGCAGATTTCTTGCGGCGCTGCGTACACTGACGACAAGGAAGTTGTGGAGTTCGACGCTGCACCACGCCTGAACGTGTTGGAGGAAGTGCTCGAAGAGACGTCACGCAAGGTCATCATCTTCGCGCTGTTCCGCTCCAGCATCGACACCATCGTGAACCACCTGACCAAGAAGGGGTACGGCGTTGAACAAATTCACGGCGACGTGAACGCGACCAAGCGGGGGCGCATCATCAACGACTTCCAGACAACCGACACCATCCGGGTGCTCGTCATGCAGCCTGCGGCCACTGCGCACGGCATCACCTTAACGGCAGCTGACACGGTTGTGTTCTTCGGTCCGCTCATGAGCGTCGAGCAGTACATCCAGTGCATAGCACGAGCCGACCGTAAAGGTCAAGATTCCGACAAAGTTACTGTGGTACACATCGAGTCGAGCCCGATTGAGAAGAAGCTGTTCAAGGCCATGAACACCAAAGTTTCTGACAACTCGTTGCTCGTTGGCCTGTTCGACAGCGAAGTAAAAAATTCTTAGGAAAGGAGTTGCATGAGAAAAAATCCCATGTATGATGTCAAATCTTAGACAATTTCACAACCGCTTTTAGGAGAAGCAAATGATAGATGTAGACGACGAAGACACGATAACAAGCAACACCGCAGCGGAGCAAGCACGCGCTGACGCTGAAGCAATGGCAGCCATCCCCATGGACAAGCTGGCCAAGGTGTACCGCAAGATGGCCGCGAAGATTCAAGAGCTCACATCGGAGTACGATGCCGCAGTTGAAGAAATCAAGCGCCAACAAGATGCCGTGAAGACGGCGCTCAAGGATCAGATGCTCGTCATGGGTGTCAGTTCTGTGCGCACCGACAACGGTACAGTGGTGCTGTCCACCAAGACACGCTACAACACACAAGACTGGGACTCGTTCAAAGAGTTCATCAAGGAACACGACGCCATCGACTTGCTGGAGAAGCGCATTGCGCAGACCAACATGGGTACGTTCCTTGAGGAAAACCCCGGTGTTGTTCCGCCCGGTCTCAACTCGATGACCGAATACGCAATCAGTGTGCGCAAGCCCACCAAATAAATTTTCAACAGGAGAAACCAAATGAGCAATGTAGCTCTCTTTAACCCATCCCAAGCCCCAGCCTTCGCCAAAGCGCGTGGCGAGTTGTCAGCCATGGCCAAAGCCCTTGCGGGTGGTGGCGGTGGTGGCAAGCGTGTCTCCATCAAAGGCGGCGTGTTCCGTCTGGTCAACAACGGCAAAGAAGTTGCAGCCATCGACGAGCGCTATCTCGACGTGGTGCTGGTCAACGCTGCGCCCAAAGTGTCCCGCGTGTTCTACATGAAGAAGTACGACGCCAATGAGGTGTCCGCTCCTGATTGCTGGTCTGCAGACGGCGACAAGCCAAGCCCTGACAGCGAGAACAAGCAAGCCTCGACCTGCGCGGACTGCGTGCAGAACATTGCAGGCTCCGGTCAAGGCAACAGCCGTGCGTGCCGCTACCAACAGCGTCTGGCGCTGGTGTTGGCCAATGACCAAGAAGGCGACGTGTTGCAATTGGCTCTGCCAGCGACCTCGATCTTCGGCAGCGAAGCTGGTGACAACCGCCCACTGCAAGCGTACGCTCGCTACTTGGCTGCACAGAACATTGATCCGTCCGAAGTGGTGACGCGCATGAAGTTCGACACAGCGTCCGAGTCCCCCAAGTTGTTCTTCAAAGCCATGCGCTGGTTGACCGACGACGAGTACCCGAACATCAAGGAGAAGGGCCAGTCCGACGACGCCATCAAAGCGATCACCATGAGCGTGGCCAAGATGGACAACGTCACCAAACCTGCAGACCCCGCCATCGGCGGCGAGCGCCCAGCAGCAAGCAAGGCCAAGCCCGCAGCAGCGCCTGTCGAGGAGACTGAAGACGAGGCGCCCCCTCCACCACCCAAGGCCAAAGCAAAAGCGAAAGCCAAGCCCGAGCCAGTGGCGGAAGAGACTGAAGCCGAAGAGCCTGTCGTGCGCAAGGAAGAGAAGAAGCCAACCGCCGTACCTGCTGCCAAGAACAACTTGGCATCCATGGTCGACGACTGGGACGACGAGGGCTGAGTTGCGCAGGGGCTTCGGCCCCTGCTTTTAGGAGCAAACCATGAAAAAATACAACACAGCGGTATCCCGCGAGGAAGTGCAGGCACTGCTTTGCTACGACCCGACAACCGGTTTGTTTACGCACCGCGTAGACGGACACAAGCGTGTGGCTGGTGATGTGACCGGGCGCTTGGACAGCAAGGGCTATGTGCGTGTTCGGCTTCTTGGCTACGAGTTTAAGGCGCACCGCCTTGCGTGGCTGCTGACGTACGGCACATGGCCGCAAGCCGAGATCGACCACATCAACGGCTGCCCGAGCGACAACCGTATCGTGAATTTACGCGACGTTTCTGTTGCTGTTAATGGCTGGAACCGCAAAGGCGCTATGCGCAACAATAAGTCGGGTCTCTTGGGCGTGTCTACCATCGGCAAAAAGTTTCACGCGCAGATAAAGGCCAACGGCGTGCACATGTTTCTGGGTGCGTTTGATACGCCGGAAGCAGCGCACGCTGCATACCTTACTGCCAAAGCGGAGCTGCACGTCGCGGACTGATATGGCATATTCCCAACAGATCATCGACACGGTGCATGCTGCTCCCAAGACGCTGGGCAACCAGCTCGGGCGCTGGGCCGTGTACCTCGACTTTCCTGTGACCAAGATTTCTGAGCTGACCGGGGTGTCCCGTCAGACGATCTACAACTGGTTCGCAGGCGGTGAGGTCTTCGTGGCGTACCGTCCAACGGTAACGTCTCTTCTCAAAATTTTGCAGTCTTCCGGCACGGCCGAGGAGGCATGGAGTAAAGCATGCAAGGCATTCGACCACAGAACCTGACGAACAACGAGCTGCTGCGCTACGCGTACATCATTGGTCACGACAAACTCCCAGTGGAGTGGATTCAAGAAATCATCGCACGCTTCGCAGCATTGCTGGACGACGGCAAGTAACCCAACCCAAGGATTTTTATGACACCGCTGGAGTTCTTAGCGGCTGTTTTGCCGTCCCCGGGTCACGGGTTCTATTGCGCGGCAGAACTGAGCACAACAAAGAAGGAGCACAAGTATGCAGAAGACATCGAGGCGCTTGACCCCGCCATAAACAAGTGGCACGGCGCAGACAAGGATGTGTATTTCGCGCTGGCTACGTTCGAGAAGTCAGGCTCACGCCTTGCTGACAACGCCAAGTTCGTCAAGTCCCTGTTCATCGACATGGATGGCTACGAGTCCAAGAAGGCCGCAGCACTGGCGCTCAACGCATTTCTGGAAAAGACCGGGCTGGCTGCGCTGGGCACCCCGTGGATAGTGGGTTCGGGCG
>Ga0255130_1000039_pt1 | contig 37966 bp, 28 predicted proteins | sample Law_Yuk_RepB_8d_FD_188560 | JGI IMG/M metagenome (GOLD analysis project Ga0255130, IMG submission 188560) | Freshwater microbial communities from St. Lawrence River, New York, United States - Law_Yuk_RepB_8d | ecosystem: Environmental > Aquatic > Freshwater > River | place: USA: New York...
AACCTAGATGTAAACAATGTGGTAACGGTAGAGCCAGGCATCTACATTCCTGAAGAAGGATTGGGGATTCGCATTGAAAATGATGTTGTGATTACAAACAACGGCGTCATTGACTTAATGGATGGATTCCCCATCGAAGTTGACGAAATTGAATCGTTGATGAATCGATAATTCAACTACCCTAGCGTTACTTCCAACCCAGCGAACCTTTCAGGGGCACGAATTTGCAATCCTGTAGAATTTCAGTTTTGGTCTGTGTGTTAGATATTTTGGTGATGCGCATCATTTTTTGTTCATCGGTTTGATCGCCCACAGGAATCACGAGCCTCCCTCCGATACTCAATTGCTGAATGTAGGTATCAGGGACGGCAGGTGCGCCGGCGGTTACTACAATGGCATCAAACGGTGCATGTGCAGGCAATCCCAGGGTTCCATCGCCATGAAACAATTGAATTTTAGAGCCCATTGCCTTGAACACCTCACTGGCCGTTTTTAGTAAGGGCAGAATGTATTCTACGCTGTATACTTCGGCGCCCATCGCCAACAAAACCGCGGCTTGGTAACCACTCCCCGTGCCTATTTCCAATACTTTTGCCCCACGGTCTATCCCTAACAATTGCGACTGATAAGCCACTGTGTATGGCTGAGATATGGTTTGTCCATGATCAATGGGAAACGCCGCATCACGATACACAAAATGCTCGAAATCTTTTGGGAAAAACCATTGTCGGGGCACTGAATTCATCGCCGATAAGACCGATTCAGACTGAATCCCTTTTTTTCGGAGTTCATCGACCAACCGCTTTCGCTGTCCTTGGTGTATCAATGTGTCTATTAAATCTGTCTTTTTCATCCCCTGTTAAAAACCCAATTTGCTGTAGAAATGCGTTTCATGAATCTTTGCATCGAACTACAAATGTAGGAACATGAGAAAAGCAGTTATCATTGGATCGAAAAGAAAAGCAGAAATTTTCGAGCACCTTCTCAATACGGTGGAGGGTTTCGAGTTGGTTGGCTTTGTTGATCCGGACGATAGCAACAACTATTCTATGTTGGGCGAAATGATGTTTGCCCTTGAGATTGCGGCATTGGGAGAAGTCTTTTTTATTGATCGACATGTAAAAAACCTGCCATTCGAAGTTGTTTGTCACCTCGTAAAATTGGGAAAGCACTTATTCTTCGATGGATACAGACATTTCAATTCAGGAGAACTGGAACAATTGTTAAAATTCCGGAGAGAGTCGGGCGTAGTGGTTCAGATTGGCAATGTATTACACAATAAACCATTGTTTACCTCTGCCCTTCAGCTGGTCAAAAAGCCCCGATACATCAAATTGGAAAAACACTGTCATCCACCGATGGCTGGCGAGTTCGCCGAATGGATGCACACACATTTGTTCCAAGAAATTGATCTCATCCAACGCACGATGTCGTCACGTGTGCGATCCATCTCCGCAAGACCGATGTTTCTTTTTGGTAAACAAACCGATTTGTTGAACATTCATTTGGAGTTCGACAACGATGCCATCGCCCAAATTTCAGCAGGTAGGGCCATGGAGCCAGGCACGTATGGATTGAAGATATTCCAACAGGATCGCTTGTTTTTATTGAATTTCAGCAACCATGAATTGGTGGAGTACCGGAAGGCTGAGCACGCTGAACAATTGAGCTTATCGGCTGATTTCGACCACCCAGAATTGCCTCCTGAATTGATTAAAATTGAGCGACAGGTAATGCCTTTCGATACCTGGAAAATGGAACTGCGAAACTTCCACGAGAACATCGCACAGAACCTTTCCCCCCTCACTCATTTGGAGCACGCCTTGGAGGTTTGTAACACCTGCGAATGGGCCATTGAGAAAATCCAGCGGAAATACCAAGACCTGTAGTCTTTTCTGCTAATGAAAAATCCGCTAAGTTTGTAGGGTGAGGTCGATCGCCCAATTTCTCGTCGTAGGATTATTCTTGTTTTTGGTAGTACTTGATTTCGGGTGCAAAAGTGCCGATGATGGCATACCCTCCCGCATCGCCATAGACAACATCGATTTAAACATCGACCCGGCCAACGGCAATGAAATTCATCAAATCAAAGGTGTGCAAGTATTCGCGAACCAAGAATTGATTGGAAATTTTGAACTACCTTGTAAAATACCCATCGACAAATTGGGAAAAGTACAGATCGATATTTTTCCGCTTGTGTTTATCAATGGTAGTAGCAGTAACCTCTCACTCTACACGCCATTGGAAGGGTATCGCGACACCCTGAATTTGGCAGCAGGTATTACCCAAACGATTGTACCTTCTTTCAAGCACCGAGCAGCCACAGTGGTTCGTTGGATAGAGGATTTCGAGGACAACAATTCTACCCTCATACCCATTTTACCCTCACCATTCCCTGGAGACACTACGGAAATCACAACTAGACCATTCGACCTGGATGGCAAATTCTTAGGCCCATCCAAAGTTTATCGCTTTTGCTTCGAAAATTCAGATACTGCCAAGTATTTTGACGCAGGATCTTTTTTGGAATACACCGATTTGCCCACGAACGGAAGTGCGGTATTTTTCGAGTTTGATATCAAAACAGACCTGCCGGTTCAGTTGGCATTGAGGCGTAAAAATCCAACAACCTCAGAATTGGTACCTTACATGGTCGTCAATCCTACGGGTGGCAAATGGAAGCGATTTTATGTGAATTTGGTCTACGAATTGACCAACCAACCTGCGAACACAAGCATCAGAATCTTTTTCGACGTGAACAAACCCGCAAATTCGGTGGCGGGCAGGGAAATATTGTTCGATAATTTGCGTTTGAGTTATCTCAAGTAAGCATGAATAAAACCCGGAGAATCGCCCTACACTTTTTTGTCGATTGGTTGGCTGCAACCATCAGTTGGTTGGGTCTGTTCTTTTTCCGTAAAAACTACATTGAAGCGAGTAAACACGGCTATGAAATTCCGATCAACCACGACGATAACCTTTGGTTAGGGATAATTATCGTCCCTCTTTTTTGGGTAATCTTGTATGGTGTTTCGGGGTATTATAATTACATTTTTAGAAGAAGTCGACTCAAAGAATTACAACACACTTTCAACGTTTCTGTGATTGGGGTATTGTTCTTGTTTTTCACCCTGATATTGGACGATAGTATTTCTGATTACCGGGATTATTACTTGAGTGTGGCTACCCTTTTCGGATTTCATTTCAGTGCCACCCTCTTGTTTCGTTTGGCGGTTGTTACCAAGACCATCCACAATGTCAAAAATCGCGTCTGGGGCTATAATACGTTGATTGTAGGCTGTGGTGAACGGGCTTTGAACCTTTACCAGGAACTGAATTCGGCAAAAAAATCTGAAGGGTTCTTCATCAAAGGATTTGTAAAAATTCAGGACGATTGTTCGTTGAAAGAGGTTGGAGCCAGAATCCTGGGCGATTGGCAAGATCTTCCCCAGTTGATCCGTGATCATGAGGTTGAGGATATTATCCTGTGTACAGAAACAGGTGAAAACGAGCAAATTACAGCCATTATCGATTGTGTTCAAAACGAAGACATCCACCTGAAAATTATGCCCGACCAGTATAGTTTGGTGTTGGGGATGGTAAAAATGAACAACATCTTGGGGGCGATGTTGGTGGAAGTAGATTTTGAGGTAATGCCTACTTGGCAGAAAGTTTTAAAGCGACTGATTGATATTTTGGCCTCTGCCGTTGCATTAATCCTGCTTTCTCCTGTGTTTTTGTTGTTGGCGCTTTTGGTAAAGTTTGATTCCAAAGGTCCGATTTTCTTCACACAGCCAAGAATCGGATTGAAGGGAAAGTTATTTAACATCATTAAGTTCCGTTCGATGCGCATTGACGCCGAAGCCAATGGCCCGCAGTTAAGCCACGACGAAGACGATCGAAGAACGCGTATTGGTGTATTTTTACGCCAAAGTAGGTTGGATGAACTGCCACAGTTTTTCAATGTTTTCATGGGTCAAATGAGCTTAGTGGGTCCAAGGCCAGAAAGAGAATTTTTCAAAGATCAAATCGTGGCAAAAGCCCCCATTTATCAGCGGCTTCACAGAATCAAACCCGGCATTACCAGTTGGGGCCAAATCAAATATGGCTACGCGTCCAATGTGGAAGAAATGATCGATCGCATGAAGTACGATATTTTGTATCTCGAAAACATGTCGCTTGGTCTGGATTTCAAAATCATGCTTTACACTGTACTCATCATGGTGCAGGGCCGAGGCAAATAAAGGGCAACTTTTTCTTCGTAAATTTGTTCTAGCATACACAATGGTACAGGACAAACAAGTATCTCCTACCCCAATTTCCTTGGTGTGGAATTGGGTCCTTAAAGAGAAAAAGAACATCCAATTCATTTTGATCTACGCCATCGTATCGGGCTTGTTGAGTTTGGCAATTCCGCTCGGCATTCAAGCCTTAGTTGGTACGGTCATGGCGGGAAAATTGAGCTCTAGTTGGGTAATTATCGTGATTGTAACCACCACTTTTGTGTCGTTTACGGGCGCTACAAAATTGGCCCAAATGAGTATCCTCGATAGCATTCAAAAGAAGCTATTTGTAAGATATGCATGGATTTACAAGGAATCTATCGCACAATTGAACAACACAATGTCTGCGAATGAGCTGTCGATAAAAGCACGCAAATTCTTAGACATTGTGACCTTCCAAAAAGCTTTTTCAAAGTTGCTGGCAGACTTTACCAAAAGTGCATTACAAATTGTTGTGGGGATCTTGCTTCTGACAATTTACCACCCCGTTTTCTTGTTGGTGGGGATTGGAATCACATTGGCAATCATCATGGGTTTCAGGTTAACTTGGAAATCTGGATTTGAAACTGCGCGATCGGAAAGCAACATGAAATTCGCGACGTATGAGAGCATTTTGTCTCTCACGGAGGCTGAAAACGATACTACCAAGGAGCAAATTCAGTTGGATAATTTCCATAACTCGGTTGAAAATTATGTGAAATACCGGGAAGAGCATTTTAAAGTACTCTATCGACAAGCCAAGTTCGGGATTTTTACGAAAACACTGTTGACAGCCATCATGCTGATAGTGGGTAGTTATTTATTGGTAAACAACCAAATCAGCTTGGGTCAGTTTTTGGCATCGGAAATTTTGATCATCACCTTGTTGGATGCGACAGAAAAGCTCATTTTGTCTGTTGAGAATATCTACGATAGCGGTGTAGCGCTTGAAAAGTTGAATAGTATTGACTTATCCAAAAAATGGGAGGCAAGCATATGAAGACCAAAAGCAAAAAAATCCCGCAGTATTGGTTGAAAGACAGTGTTTGGGTAGGAAAAACGATCATTTTTCGATTGCGCATATTACTGGTGGTTGTTTTGTTGGGATTGTTCTTGCCTTGGCGTCAGAATATCCAGGCCACAGGTAAGGTAATCACCCTACTCCCCGACCAACGCCCACAAGAAGTGCAGACCAACATCGCTGGGCGGGTGAGTGTTTGGAGAATCAAAGAAGGCGACTTTATCAAAAAGGGCGATACCGTGGTGGTTTTGACGGAGATTAAGACCGAGTATTTGGATCCCAAATTGCTAGAGCAAACAGAATTACAGATCAATGCGAAGGAAAAATCGGTATTGAGCTACGCGAGTAAAATCGATGCAATCAACGACCAAATCAATCAGTTGGAGAACAACCGTGATTTATCACAATCGAAGGCATCAAACAAAATTGAGCAAGAGCAATTCAAATTGAAGGAGATTCAAGCAGATCTTACTGCGGCAATCACGGGCGTTAATATCGCCAAGAAACAATACGAGCGCGACAGTGGATTGGCTACGGAAAATTTAAGAAGTTCTTTGGAAGTAGAGAATCGCCGACTGAAATATCAAGATGCCATCGCCAAAAAAATTGGACTAGAAGCCAAGGTGCGAAGCGGACAGAACGCAGTAGAAACGGCAAAAATTGAATTCAGAAATGTCCGATCTGAGTACGGCGAGAAGTTGGCCAAGGCCGAAAGCGATCGTTTTTCTGCCATTTCAGCGCAGTTAGAAACAGAGGCCGAAGTAAGCAAGCTCCGGAACAATTACAACAACTATAACATTCGAAACGGTTTCTATGTGATCACAGCGCCGCAGGATGGCTATGTGTCTAAAACCAATATCATGGGGTTAAATGAAACGGTGAAGGAAGGACAATCGATTTGTACCATTGTTCCCGACGGGGCGTCGCTGGCCGTTGAGTTAAAAATAGCACCGAACGACATGCCCTTGGTGGATATTGGAGAAAGCGTAAATTTTGTGTTTGATGGATGGCCAACAGTTGTATTCAGTGGTTGGCCGGCGGCAAGTTTTGGCACATTTCAAGGCAAAGTTTATGGCGTTGACAACATGATGGATACCGATGGGAAGTATCGCGTGTTGGTGAAGGCCGATACCAAGAGAAAAGCCTGGCCCTCAGCATTAAAAATTGGTGTGGGTGCGCGGGGTTACATGCTGTTGAAGACTGTACCTATTTGGTATGAATTGTGGCGGGTTCTGAACGGGTTCCCAGCCGATTTCTACAAACCAGAGCCCGAAGATTCTAAGAAAACCAAATGATGAGACCGCGCTCACTCTGCAAGTCGTTGATTTCCAGCTGTATGGTTTTGAGCCTGTCAGCAGCACCCTTGTTTGGCGGCGTTGTTCTTGGTGGCGAAATTAAGCAGACCGAGATTGATTCATCAAAGCAATTGACCGCAGCGAACAGTGCACTTCCCTTTTCTGATGTGCTGTATTGGGTGATGAAAAACCATCCGGTATTGAAACAGGCAAATAACTACTTGCCCATTGCCAAAGCGGAATTACTTGTTTCAAGGGGTGCGTTTGATCCTAGCGTATCGATTTATCGCAGCAACAAAAACGAGGGTAGCAACAAATTTTACCGAAACCAGAATTTGGATGTGTATTTACCCAATTATTTTGGTGGCGGGATAAGCATATCCAATCCGTTCAATAAAACCCAAGTGGGTGAGGCAGGTTCTCTGTCGCTAGGCGCAGAACTCCCCTTATTAAAGGGATTGATCACAGATTACCGGAGAACGGCGCTTGGAAAGGCTAAAATCAACGTAAAGATGAGTTTGGCTGAGCGCGACCAATGGATCAACAATTTGGTCAGTGATGTTTTTACCGAATACGCCCAGTGGTTACTTGCTCATGAATCGGCAGAGCAGATTGAAGGGGTGTTGCGATTGGCTACTGAACGACAACGGGGCTTGAGGAAACTCTATGAATCAGGCGCAGGAACGAGTGTGGATACGCTCGAGACATTTGTTCAGTGGCAACAATACAAAGCCAAATACGATTTGGCGATTTGGAAAAAAGAGAAACAGCGTTTGATGTTGAGCATGTACTTATGGGATGAATCCGGTGTGCCAATAGAGCCAATGAATACCGTATACCCTACGTCTGCAGGATTGGCTTGGATTGATAGCATGGTTTCTGAAGCAGCGAGTTACATCAACAACCCTCAGAATACAGAGATTTTACAACCAGCGCTGCGCATGAGTTTGTTAAAAGTAGCATCGCAACAATTGGAATTCAACTTAGCCAAAAACCAAATGTTGCCCAGTTTAAATCTGCAATATGGTTACTATCAACCCGATGCGGCTTGGAGAATATCGCCCAGCACGGCCACACAAAGTACGGGTTTCGGACTGGGTTTTCAGTCGAGTTTGTTCTTAAAACAACAGCGCGGTCAGTACCGCCAAATGCAGTTGGCACTGGAAAATGCGAAGTTGGAGGTTGATAACAAACAGCGCAATTATTCGGTTAAATCCTCTGCATTGTTGCAGGAGTTCCAGGTGCAAAAAAGCCAGTTCGATCAATGGTTAGGCGTGAGTGAGAATCAACGCAAGCTATATGATATGGAAGCACGCAGGCTGGAAGCGGGCGATGTGAACTTTTTTGTGCTGAATACCCGTGAAATGCGTTTATTGGACCTAAATTTATTGGCATTGGAATACAAATTTCAATATCAGCTTTCAGGTATCTCCTACCTACACTACTTGGGGTGGCTTTCACGCAACTAAATCCTTTGTTACCTCGTTGTTAAATTGTGGATAATCATCGGCTCGTTTCCGCTGTATTGGCGGGTTTAATGGGTATTTTTACGAATCAATTAACAACAAAATCCAATGACCGAAGATTTAAGTAGAGCAAATTACGACGCAGATAATATTCAGGTATTAGAAGGTTTAGAAGCTGTAAGAAAAAGACCCGCGATGTACATAGGCGACATCGGCGTTAAAGGGCTCCACCACTTGGTTTACGAGGTTGTCGACAACAGTATCGACGAAGCATTGGCTGGCCATTGTAAAAATATTCACGTTACCATTTTGCCGGGTAACTCAATTCGGGTTGAGGATGATGGTCGTGGTATTCCCACTGGATTGCACACCAAAGAGAACCGCAGTGCATTGGAAGTAGTAATGACAGTATTGCACGCAGGTGGTAAGTTCGACAAAGACACCTACAAAGTATCGGGTGGTTTGCATGGTGTGGGTGTGAGTTGTGTGAACGCTTTGTCAACCGATTTAAAAGTAACCGTATACCGCGAAGGAAAGATTTTCCAACAAGAATACCAGATCGGCAAACCCGTTTATCCGGTGAAAGAGGTAGGTACATCTGATCGTCGTGGTACAGTGGTAGAATTTCAGCCAGACAACACCATTTTCCAAGCCACAGAATACAACTTCGAAACATTGCAGAACCGTTTGCGCGAATTGGGCTATTTGAACAAGGGCATTCGTTTGTCGTTGGTTGATGAGCGTGAAGCCCTCGAAGATGGTACATTCCGGAGAGGCGAATACTACAGTGAAGGCGGCTTGAAAGAGTTTGTCACCTTCATTGATGGAACCCGTGAAAAATTGATTCCGTTCCCTGTATATGCTGAAAGCGACAAACACGGTATCCCCGTAGAGATTGCATTCCAATACAATACAGGCTACGCTGAAAACTTACATTCCTATGTAAATAACATCAACACCATCGAAGGGGGAACCCACGTAGCCGGTTTTAGAAGGGCGTTAACGCGCACTTTGAAGGCCTACGCCGAACGGATGAAGTTGTTGGAAAAAGTAAAAATTGAAATTTCCGGCGACGACTTCCGTGAAGGGTTGACCGGTGTGATTTCAGTAAAAGTGCAAGAGCCTCAGTTTGAAGGTCAGACCAAAACCAAATTGGGCAATAACGAGGTGATGGGTGCAGTTGACATGACGGTGGGCGAAATGCTCGACAACTACTTGGAAGAAAACCCCAAAGAGGCGCGCATTATTGTCGACAAGGTAATCGTAGCAGCACAAGCCCGTGCAGCGGCAAGAAAAGCCCGTGAAATGGTGCAGCGAAAAGGTGCAATGAGCGGCATGGGACTGCCGGGCAAACTGAGCGATTGCTCCAAAACCGACCCAGCCGTTTGTGAGATTTTCTTGGTTGAGGGAGATTCAGCGGGCGGAACGGCCAAGCAAGGTCGCGACCGTGAATTCCAGGCCATCCTCCCCTTGCGTGGTAAAATCTTGAACGTAGAAAAAGCCCTTGAGCACAAAATCTACGACAACGAAGAAGTACGTAATATGTTCACTGCGATGGGTGTACACATTGGTACCAACGAAGAAGGCGAAAAAGAATTGATCTTGAAAAACCTCCGTTACCACAAAATTGTGATTATGACGGATGCGGATGTCGATGGTTCACACATTCGTACATTGATTCTCACCTTATTCTTCCGTCATATGAAGAAATTGATCGAAAATGGCCACCTCTACATTGCTACACCCCCACTTTACATGGTGAAAAAGGGTAAAGAGAGTCGCTACTGTTGGGATGATGCAGGTAGAGATACCGCCATCAAAGAATTGGCCAAAGGCGGAAACGAAGACAGCGTAGGCGTACAACGATATAAGGGCTTGGGTGAGATGAATGCTGAACAGTTGTGGGAAACCACCATGGACCCAGCGCGCAGAACCTTGAAGCGTGTTGAGTTGGACAGCGCAGCAGAAGCCGATCGCATATTCAGTATGTTGATGGGCGATGACGTTCCTCCACGCAGAGAATTTATCGAGGCGAATGCCAAATACGCGAAAATCGACGTGTAAATTTTAACGAATTGACTATTGAAAGCGGATGGCTCTGGAAGGGGTCATCCGCTTTATCCATTGTACGGGTAGCACAGCGGCGATGATGCTAGCAGCGATGATCCCCACATTAACCAACAGAATCGACCAGGGATCCAAATCAACCATCACATATTTCACAAAATACACATCTTGGTTTAGGGTGAGAAAATGGGTTTTGTCTTGAAAGAGGCACAAGGCGATGGCAAGTAAATTACCCAACACTACACCAATAGATACAATATAGGCCGACTGCCAAAGGAAAACGCGTTGGATTTGTCCGATACTACTACCCATGGCTTGGGCAATGCCTACAAACGCCGTTTTTTCAACCATTAATATCAACAGAATGGTCGACATGGCAATGATGGCTACAAGCGCCATCAAGATCAAAATCACCCAAACATTGGTATTGAGGATGGCCAACCAATCATAAATCTGTCTGTGAAATTGTCGGGAATCCGAAATACGCAACATCCCTGCTGGCAATTGCATAGACAGCGCGAGTGGATCGATGGGTGTATGATCGGCTTCCCAGATTTCGATTTGGGTAAATCCGGGTTTTACGTCTAGGTATTTCTGAACCAGTGAAAGGTCTGTATAGACAACTTGGTTATCGATCTGTTCAATCCCTGTTTCAAACAATCCGGCGATGAGCGGCCGCGCTGCGCGCGGCCTCCCCCTGCCAAAACTATCGTTTACAAAAAAAACCAAAGTGAGCTGATCCCCCGTATCCAACCGCAATCGATCGGCCATCGCCTGGGAAATATAGACCCATTTGCTGTCAGGCTCAGCACCTGCACATCGCTTTGTCACAAATCCCGACATCCCAAATTGAAAATCGCGGTGCGACATCCCCTTGGCAACAACACCATCCAACTCGCTATCGCCCTTCACGATACAAGCCTTGCTCGCAGAAATCGCCATATGCTTCACGCCCGCAGGCAGAATACCCTGTGGCGATTGTGCCTGATTAACAAACTTGGGCAAATGAATAGACGATACCACCATCGGTTCCGCACCTTCCACATTGGCAGCATGATCAACAATATAACTGCCATGTACCTGCACCACCTTATTCCGAATCCCATTTTGGAATCCCTTTACCGTGGCAATTGTCACAATCATGGTGGCAACGCTTAAAGAAACAGCGGAAATTGCCAAACGCATCATATTTTTGGAGAAGGAATTGCCCCCATCACCCATGAACCGAAACGCTATGAATTTAACCCAAGCCACTGTGCCTTTCAAAGGTAGTTCTTTCAACGCACTCCTTACAATAGCGATTCTTACATTCTGTATCACCCCCGTCGCACGCTTAAAAGCCCAGCCTACCCAACCCAATCCTGCCTATAACCAAGCGAAACCATCAAATATCATTACCAATAGCAATCTATCAATGCCGCCAATTAGCGTCGGCGCAGAGAACACAGCAGCCTATTGGAGCATTATCCGAAACCAACGTGTGGGAATCGTAGCAAACCCCACGTCAAAAATTGGCAATGTACACCTGATCGATACCCTAAAATCCCGCGGACTGAACATCACCGGTGTTTTTGCCCCTGAGCATGGATTTCGGGGCGATGCCGAAAATGGCGCACACATTCACAACGACGTAGATGCGAAAACGGGACTCAAAATCATATCGCTCTACGGAAAACACGTAAAGCCCACCGCTGAAGACTTAAAAAACATGGATGTGGTGATCTTTGACATCCAAGATGTGGGAACGCGATTTTATACCTATCTCACCACCCTGCATTACGTCATGCAAGCTTGTGCCGACAACAACAAGCCGCTGATTGTGCTCGATCGACCCAATCCGAATGGATTTTATGTGGATGGCCCCCTATTGCAACCGCAACTCAAAAGCATGGTGGGTGTGCACCCCATTCCCATCGTCCACGGAATGACCTTGGGAGAATTGGCCAAAATGATCAATGCCGAAGGTTGGCTGAAGGATAGCATACAACCCAAACGGAAGGCATGCAAACTCACCGTGATTCCTTGCAGCCATTATACGCACAACCGTAGCTATCAATTGCCAGTGCCCCCATCGCCCAATTTGCCTACCCAAAATGCCATCTATCTCTATCCTACATTGTGTTTGTTGGAAGGAACCAATGTGAGTATGGGACGGGGAACCGATAAACCGTTCGAGTGTTTTGGTGCACCGTGGTTGAAGCAAGGTACCTACAGTTTTGTGCCCCGCGCCATTGCGGGTAAATCCCTAACACCCCCATTTCTGGGCGATACTTGTCACGGCGTATTGCTGTCGAACTTCGCCTCAGAATTCATCGTTTCTTACAAGCACTTATACATTGAGTGGCTGGTTATGTTGTATCAAGAATGTCCCGATAAGTCCAAGTTCTTCAATTCATTTTTTGACAAATTAGCGGGTACAACGATGCTAAAGCAGCAGATCATACAGGGCCTAAAACCTAGTGAAATCAGGGATTCTTGGCAAGCCGATACAGAAGCATTTTTGAAAAAGAGAAAACCCTATTTGTTGTATCCGTTTGATCCCAATTTGGGTCTGAATTAATACTATCTTTGTGATATGAAAAAAACCATCCGCTTCGCATTCCTCTCTGTGGCTCTTGCTTTTGGGGCATGTAATCAAACTTCCATCAACCAAATTGGCGATCCCGTAAATTCGGATGACGCGGTTTCTGTGAATGTTGGTATGGAGGCATTCACCAAAGAAAACAAGGCCGAAACGGTGTTATTTGGCAAAGTCGCCGAGGTATGTCAGTCTGAAGGTTGCTGGTTTTCTTTCGTAACCGACGATGAAAATGTTACGGTTGATTTTGGCGATGTGTTCACCGTTCCCAAGAACATTGCCAACAAAGATTTATACGCCAAGGGTCATTTTTATCGCGACACTTTGGAGGACAGAACCATCGAAATCAAATTCCGGGCAACTGGGGTGAAATTTAAATAAGTTTCTATACGCTGATGGCGTTGGAAAATTTTGGCTATCAAAGCGAAGGGCACCCATTGGGTGCCCTTCGCTTTGATATAATCGCCTTAATAACGACAGTACAAATTACTTTATTTCAAAGGTATTCATGAATGCGGTGGTAAAATTACCAGCCCTGAAATCTGGATCACGCATCAATTGCAAGTGCAATGGAACCGTGGTCTTCACCCCTTCAATCACAAATTCGCCCAATGCACGCTCCATCTTCACAATGGCTTCTTCACGGGTTTGTGCTGAAACAATCAATTTAGCCACCATCGAATCGTAGAACGGCGGTATAGTATATCCAGCATAAATGTGAGTATCTACGCGAACCCCATGTCCACCAGGACGGTTCAACTGGGTAATCTTGCCCGGACTGGGTCTAAAGTTGTTGTGAATGTCTTCAGCGTTGATTCTGCATTCGATGGCGTGCTTGGTGGGGTAATGATCTTTACCTGAAATGGGCACACCGGCGGCAATCAAAATCTGTTCTTTCACCAAGTCGTAATTGATTACTTCTTCGGTTACGGGATGCTCCACCTGAATACGGGTATTCATTTCCATGAAATAGAAATTGCGGTGCTTATCTACCAAGAACTCAACAGTCCCAACACCTTCATAGTTGATGATTTGAGCAGCAGCTTTTGCGGCCTCACCCATTTTCTCACGCAACTCGGGGGTCATGAAGGGCGATGGCGTTTCCTCCAACAATTTTTGGTGACGACGTTGGATTGAACAATCGCGCTCAGACAAATGACATACTTTGCCATATTGGTCACCCGCAATTTGGATTTCAATGTGGCGGGGATCTTCGATGTATTTCTCCATGTACAAACCATCGTTTCCGAAGGCTGCACCGGCTTCTTGCTTGGCACTGTTCCAGGCGGGTTCTACTTCTTCGTCTTTCCAAACGATGCGCATACCGCGACCTCCACCACCTGCTGTGGCTTTCATGATCACAGGATATCCCATTTCGTTGGCAACGGAAATCGCTTGTTCAAAACTTTCAAGCAATCCATCAGAGCCTGGAATTGTGGGCACACCCGCTTTTTTCATGGTGTCTTTGGCATTCGATTTATCCCCCATTTGATCAATTTGTTCTGGGGTTGCACCAATGAATTTTATGCCATGGTCGCGACAAAGCGCTGAAAACTTGCTATTCTCCGACAAAAAACCATATCCTGGATGGATGGCATCTGCGTTGGTGATTTCCGCTGCCGCAAGGATGCGCGACATCGACAAATAGCTGTCTTTGCTTTGCGGAGGACCTATACAAACCGCTTCGTCGGCAAATCGAACATGTAAACTTTCGCGATCCGCTGTTGAATATACAGCAACGGTCTTGATGCCCATTTCCTTGCATGTGCGAATGATACGCAAAGCAATCTCACCGCGATTTGCGATCAAGAGTTTTTTAAACATAGTTTTATTGATTAGGCTGGTTCAACCAAGAATAAGGGTTGGTCGTATTCCACAGGAGTGGCATTGTCTACCAACACTTTCACAATTTTACCGCTGATTTCGCTCTCAATTTCATTGAAGAGTTTCATCGCTTCGATGATACAAACCACTTTTCCAGGTTTAACATCATCACCCACATTCACGAACATTGGAGATTCTGGGTTTGGTGTGCGATAGAATGTCCCTACCATGGGAGATTTGATGGTAATCAAATTATCCGCTTTTGGTTCAGCAACAGGCGCTGCGGCAACAGGTGCAGCAGAAGCTATTGGCGCAGCAGTCATCGGAGCGGCTTGAACTGCCACTGGGGTATATTGTGCGGTTGTAAATTGTGCAGGGTTCTTTTTGATGAGCAATTTGAAATCTTTTTGATTGATTTCTACTTCATCCACACCGGCGGTTGAAACAAATTTGATCAGCGCTTGAATCTCTTTTAAGTCCATATGATAGGTTTAAGTTGAAGTCACAAAGAAAACCATATTTTGCCAAAATCGACGAAAATTATCAAAAAACGGGGTGTTTTTTATCAAAAAATGATCAAAATGGCCAAAAAAATGGCCAAAATGAGAAAATCAGAAATTTAGAAGCGAATAAAGACACCTCCCTGAAAAACAGATTTTGCCAGGCCAATTTCCGCATACCAACCCAAATTCTCTGTAATGTTTGATTGAAAGCCCAAAGTGGTTTCAAATCCCAAAGTGGGATAGCTTATTACATTGAAACCGGGTAGCTTGATTAATTGACCAAATGAAGGGTCATTGGCCTTTGCCGACAGTGAATTACCGCGAATACCAACGCCAAGACCTAAATACGTGACCACTGCACCATCCGGATTGAAAATGTAGTTGTATCGGACATTGTAACTTCTGGTACGATAGGTCACATCCAAGGTCGTTTGAGTTTCAATACCCAATTCATTGAGAAAAACAGAATCCCGGAGTACTCCGCCAACAACAAAACCTGCACTGGCATAGTTCAATCCCAAGGTATGATGTCGTCCTAGTTGATTCTCGTATTTAATATAGTGCAACGGCAATGTTTCATTCGTTGTAATACCGGCAAAAAAACTTGAAGATGACAACTGTTTGTTGTCCAAGGAATTTACCTGGAAATACAGAAAATTTACTGCCCCTACACCCACCGCCAACTTATTTTTGGCAGTAGGCTGTGCATTGCGATTGACTTCTTGCGCACTGAGTGAAGCTACACCAAACCCTGTAATGACAGCAATACACACCAATTTTGTCCACTTCATATTCTTACAACGGAATGTTGCCGTGTTTCTTTTTGGGATTGTTCTTTACTTTATTCTGCAACATGTCAAATGCTTGAATCAGGCGCATCCGGGTTTCCTCGGGTAGAATCACTTCATCCACGAATCCACGGGCTGCTGCTCTGTATGGGTTGGCAAACAAATCACCATATTCTTTTTCTTTCTCTTTCCATGCTGCATCGCGATCATCTGCCGCATCAATCTCCCTTTTGAAGATAATTTCTGCCGCACCCTTGGCCCCCATAACAGCAATCTCTGCGGTTGGCCACGCAAAGTTCATATCGGCACCAATGTGTTTGCTGTTCATCACATCGTAAGCACCGCCATAAGCCTTGCGGGTTATCACTGTAATTCTTGGCACTGTAGCTTCACTAAATGCATACAACAACTTGGCCCCATTGGTAATGATGGCATTCCACTCTTGATCCGTACCCGGTAAGAACCCTGGTACATCTTCAAATACCAACAACGGAATGTTGAAAGCATCGCAGAAACGAACAAAACGTGCCGCCTTTTGAGAACTGTGCACATCCAATACGCCTGCCAAAAAAGCCGGCTGATTCGCCACCACCCCGATGCTCTTTCCTGCCAAACGCGCAAATCCAACGACAATGTTCTCAGCATAAGAAGCGTGAACCTCCATGAAACTATCCGTATCCACCACCCCTTGAATCACTTCTTTGATGTCGTATGGTTGGTTGGGATTTTCAGGTACGATATCTTTCAACACATCACGGGTTTCATTGCCCACAGTGTAAGGAATCGCTGGGGCTTTTTCTTCACAGTTCTGAGGGACATAACTCAGCAATCTGCGTAAGTTTTGAATACACATCACCTCATTGGCCATAGTAAAATGGGCCACGCCACTCTTTGAACCATGAACCGATGCTCCACCCAACTCTTCACTGCTCACATCTTCATTGGTCACGGTTTTCACCACGTTCGGACCTGTAACAAACATGTAGCTCGTATTTTCCACCATGAAAATGAAATCCGTTAACGCAGGAGAGTATACTGCACCTCCAGCACACGGGCCCATAATGGCCGACAACTGAGGAACCACGCCACTGCTTTGTACGTTGCGATAAAAAATATCGGCATATCCACCCAGAGATACTACACCTTCCTGGATTCGGGCACCTCCAGAATCGTTCATACCGATCACTGGTGCACCATTGGCCAAAGCCATATCCATGATTTTACAAATCTTTTCTGCGTGGGTTTCACTCAATGACCCACCAAAAACAGTAAAGTCTTGAGAGAAGACATAGACAGTTCTTCCGTTAACCTTTCCGTATCCAGTAACCACACCATCACCGAGAAATTGTTGCTTCTCCATACCGAAATCGGTACTGCGGTGGGTAACAAAGGCTCCTATTTCACAAAACGTGCCTTCATCAACGAGCAATTGAATGCGCTCGCGGGCAGTTAATTTGCCTTTTTTGTGTTGTGCATCAATCCTAGCCTGACCTCCACCCAAAGCGGCTTCCTCCCGTTTTTGGATGAGTGTATTTCTGCGTGAATCCATAAGTAGCAAATTTACACTTCGCCACCCGAATGCTGAAGAAAAAGATTGTAATTAATTCGATCCCGGTGCGTCTTGCAATGCTGACAAATCAAACAACAAAGAGAAACGCATTTGATTTTGCAATGGATGACGGTTGGCGAAAGGCACCAAATACGCCGCATCGATGGTAAAAGTGTTGTATTTCAAACCAATACCGATGGTACCATACTGACGGCCACCTTTGGTTTTTGATTCGTAAAATGCACCTGCACGAATCACAAATTGATCGTTGTAAATGTATTCTGTACCCGCACTAAAATTGTATTCTTTGGCTTCCTCAGCAAATCCACCTGGTGCATCATAGAATGATTGTATCATCCCTTGAATGGTATTCACATTGGGGTCGATACCCGTAAATTGCCTAGTACCATTGATCAATGAGTCATTCCCGTTGTACGATACCAAGTAATAAGGACGTGTAGGCACCAACAATTTGTTGATGTCTGCATATACGTTTACTGTATTGTAGTCATCAATCTTGTGGCTGTATCCCGCACCCAATTTCAGGTTCGTTGGAATAAAATCACGCTTCTCTTTGGAAGAGTACGTCATTTTTGAACCGATGTTTTGAATATTCAAACCAAACTGCAATTTATCAAAACCGCCTTTTGGGTTTTTCACTTCGGTTTTATAGAGCAAATTCACATCACCCGCAGCACCCATGGCCGCTTTGTAATCAATCCCGTTAAAGGCTCTATTTCCAGTTAAGTTGCTGTATATGAAACGCAAATTTACACCCATAGAGAAATTGTTGTTGAACTGAGTTGCGTATCCTCCATCAAAAGCAAATTCATTGGGGTTGAAGTTTCCTGTTGGATTACCCTCGAAATCGGTGAACTGAATGTTACCCAAAGAGAAGTAACGCATCGAACCACAAACCGCTGAACCCTTACCCACTTTGGCATAGCCAGACAAATAAGAAAATCCTACATCGTCAACCAGCTGTCGCAACCAAGGTGCGTAAGACAAAGAAAAACCGGTTTTATTCTTGGCATGCACCAAATTCGCCATGTTCCAAGAACCGCTATTTGCATCGGGATTAAACAACGCCACCCCAACATCACCCATCGCAGCCGAACGACTGTCTGGCGTGATCGTCAAGAAAGGAACCATGGTGGTAACTGTATTCAACTGACCCGCCAATTGCTTGGATGTCAATGAGTTATTCTGGGCTGATAACGTAGCCCATGCAGTAACTGATAATAGAGCAATGGCTGCTGTTTTTTTCATAACGCGTAATGGCAAAAATATGATTTCGAAATTGTGCATCCTAATGGTTCAAGCAAGATATTTTAAATAAACGAAAGAAATTCAAAATCATTGTGATTTGACAAACTTTCCGCCGACCTGATTTTCAAGTCCGTCTTCGGTCAACACCAGCAGTTGATAAAAGTACACCCCACCATAAATTTCGGCGCCATTTTGGGTTCTTCCATCCCAATCAATCACCGTCATTTTTGCTGGTGCTGACTCATGGAAACTTTCCCCTTCGCGGATCAACCTACCCTGAGCGTCTAAAATTTTCCACTTTACCGTGAGGTTCTCACCGGGCAAAGTATGTTGAATCCATACTTTCAGTTCATCTTGAAAGGGTACGGGGTATGCTGCATAACCCGTAATTTCCAGGGTCCTCGGTGGAATCACCAAGCAACCCACACTACCCTTTCCTGGGTTGTTGTAAATATCCCAAGCCTTGCAAGTAAAAGTGTGCAATCCCGGTTGTAAACCCGACAACGGGAAACGCACAGTGCCGCGGGTATAACTGTTTACATCGTATCCAAAATAATCGTTTAACACGAAACTTTTTTGATTCTCGGTACCCTCATCGATGATGAGTTGAATATCGCGACCGATACCTGCGCCCGTGGCATTGATTCCATCTTTATCAAAAATCCTTGCCACAAAATCCACATCGCGGGCCACTTTACCACCATTGGTAAATGTAGTATCCTGCATGAATGCGCGAACAATCGGACCATCGGTATCCACCGATTGGAGCGATTCGCTGCCGCCTATGAAAAATTTCCAGGACCCAGCCGCATCGGTTTCTCCGTTGTGCGCATAAAATTTCGCTACCCCAATACCATAATTATAGGCAATGTCTTTGGGCACAGAAAATACCAATTCAAAACGTCCGTTTTTCACTGTTACTTGTCCATTGAACAAAATCCCTGATAATTCCGAAAAGGCCACAGGTTTGGATTGACCATCGTTGTCCAAGGTGAATTTCTGGAGGGGTTTATCGTAGATTTTTACCCACATCGTACCATTAAAATTGGTAAACTCACCCACCAAACGCTCATTCACATGTCCTTTCAAGTGCACCACAGAAAATGCCTTCACCGTATCTCGGAAGGCACTCACATGTTTGCCTTGAACACTATCAATCTGAATTAAATGCTTGGGAAAAGCAATGGGCATACTCGCATCGCCCAACAAAGCAAATTTATTGTCTTCGGTGGTGTAGCTGGGACGATTTTTCATCCTCAGGTACACATCGCCCAAGGTTGGAATGGGCTCATTGGGCTTTGGAAATCCGTAGTTGGTCCAAAAATCACGGTTGATTTGGGTATTTCCACTTACATAAACCAGTCGAGTAGTACTCATCAACGCTATGGCACCCCCTTTGGGATTGAGTAAGGCTAGTTCCCCCGCACTTTGAACTTTTGGATCATCGAATGCACTAAACTCGCAGGTTGCCGTAAACAAAATGGGCATCTTGTACGGATTGTTCCAACTAGTGATCATAGGGATATCCAAAATCGATTCCTGTGCCCAACCCTTCAATCCGCCATGTCCTTGATAATTCATAAACAAGGCCCCATCATTGATCGTGCGATTGATGGCTGCGCTCATTTCAGGGTATTTTTCATTGTTTCCCGTGGTTGATTGCGGGAAAGCGTCGGCATATAGCTTGTTTACGTTCAGGTATGGGAAATATTGGTTGATGTAATTGGCGTTATTCTCTGATTCCACCACAAACTCGGTTTCCCAACTTTCGTCAACATCATCACAGGCAAAGGCGATGTTCGTACGCCAGGGTCCGAGGGCATTGGGTGCGCTGTAGCGACGAATTTTTGCTACCACCGCTTTTGCTTCTTCGAGGGTTCTTGACGGAATTCTACCAATGGATACCGCCATTTTTCCTTTGACCCGCATCGGATCGCCTTCGTTTGAGTCTAGAAAACCCAGGAAATCATCCAAACAAAAAGAACCTGCACCGCTGGTACCTTCGGATTGATAGATGGGAATAAAATTGGTGTTATTGGCTACACGGTCCTGCATATCGTATGACGCCGCACCAAACAAAGTGATGTATTTCAACGATTTTGCAGCCTGTTCACCCCACTGCTTTCGCCAACGAATAAAATCACGTAGAGCCACCAAATCTTGCTGTCCGGCCGAAAACTCATTGTAAATCTCTTGCGGCGTAACCACTTGAACGGTGTAACCAGGATTGACCCTACGAAAATTGGCCAGATCATTGGCCGCCGGCATAAAATTGGGATGGGTGATGATGATAAAGTCCGCAGCCGCTTCAAACGCTTTATTTTGGTTGGCAATGGTTTGTTTCACGGTTGGCTTTAAAAAATCATTACCATTGCGATTGAAGGACAAAAAGGTGTGGTGCAATTCTTCTTTGGAGATGAGTATGCGCTTTTTGTCATTGCCAAGGTCTTCCACTGACATATTACTTGGACTCAATGGATCCGACACATTCCATACCGCCAAACTTCCCGCAGTGCTTGTTTGCCACTCGTAGTAAGCGTTTTGATTGAACATCGCCAATTCACTGTTTCTAATGAACCCAGTAGCGGAGGCCGTATGGTTGTTACCCTCCCATTTTTTCACCTCAAAGTAATCGATCATTACATACGATTTGGTGTTGGGTCGATTTAGTTTGAATTGAATAGATAGATTGCTTCCAATGGTCACAACCTTCATTTTTCCATTCATGATATAATAAGGCTCGTAGGAACCACCGATGGCGCGCAGAGAAAATCGATTGGCGACACCATTGGCGATCACCACCAAAGACCCGGTATCATCGGTAATAAAGGAAGCCACTTGAAACGAAATTTCGAGGGTATCCGCACTGGTAGAGGGAATGTTTTTGGAAAAACTGCGCTGCAAAGTTTCATTGCCCAATCGCTCGCCAAACCATTGTCGACCCATCGCCGCCGGATTCACAATATCGGAATCATGAAACCAATACGATTGAACCCCTTTGAATGTGGTACTTACTGCACCAAGTGCCGTTTTCTGAGCCAGCACCCTTTTTCCAGGCGATGTACCATGTCCGACCAACAAATTGACTTTCGATGAATAAAAGTTATTATAGTGTTTGTATTCCACCCGATCAAACTCCCAATCTTTGGCTGCCTGACCGTAAAAAATAACTGCATCGCCATCGTTCCAAACACCATCGGTTTCACCTTCAATTTCACAAGCGATTTGCGGCGATTCACTGCGAATGAAAGAACCATTCATGCTTGGCAGACCTTGGCCTTGAATGCCATAAATGCGAAAATTTCTAGGATCGCTGTTAGACAGATCAAAGCCCATGGCCTGAAGATCTGCCTTGGTAATCTTGTACATTCCCGATCGAGAAATTTCTAGCTGCACCCATTTTCCTTGATTCAGGAAGGATTGGGCCTGAACCGCAGGGGCTAACAGCAAAAACATACCTATGAGTATATGAAAAATCTTTTTCACCATTTTCAGAACGTAAAATTACGAATAATCGTCGAATGGTTTCGTCATAGAATTGTCATGAGCAATGAATTCTATCAATTTTTGATAAACTTTGTTGATAAAACCAATATTTTGTCCATTGATTCGTTTTTATTTGTAAGTTTGTTAGACGTACCACATGAAAAAAGCATTACGTGTACTTAGTCTTGGATTGCTCGGGAGCGTAGCCCTCAGCGTTCAGGCCCAGGATCCAGAACTATCCCAGTTCTACGCTTCGCCTGTATATACCAATCCAGCATTGGCCGGCTCTGCAGTGTGTGCTTATGGCGCAGCAGGACGTTTCGCGACCAATTACCGCAACCAATGGCCCAACTTGCCAGGAACATTTCGTTCTTTCTGTGCATCATGGGATCAGCACATCCCGAGTGTAGGCGGAGGATTGGGTGCAATGGTATTTCATGACATTGCAGGATCAGGTCTATTGACTTCAACGACCATCAGCGGTGTTTACAGTTATTTATTGCCCTTGGATCGCGGTAGAATTTACATGCGTTTTGGTTTGCAGGGTGCTTTGACCATGAAGTCATTGAACTGGAACAATTTGAAATTTGCTGACCAAATCAACCCTACTCAAGGTTTTGTAAATCCAACAGGTGAGCAGAAACCCGCAAACGAAAGTAAAAACTACCCCAACTTCAATGCAGGCTGGGTAATGTACTCAAGCAAATTCTACATGGGCTTTGCGGCGCATAACGTGATTGAGCCTAACTGGAGTTTCTATAACAACCCTGATGAAGTTCAACCGATGCGTTTGACTGTTCACACAGGTGCTGTTATTCCTTTGACCAGAAGTCGTTACGAAGAGAACACCTTTTCACCCAACGCTTTGTTCATGAAACAGCGAAACTTCACCCAATTGAATTTAGGTTTTTATGCCAACAAAGGTCCTTTGGTTACTGGTTTATGGTTCCGCCAAACCTTCGGTGCATACAAAAACTCCGATGCCATTATTATGTTGGTTGGATTTAGAAAGAACCGCTTCAAATTTGGCTATAGTTATGACTTCACTGTAAGCGATGGTCGGAGTGCCATTCCTTCATCTCACGAGGTTAGTGCAACGATTGACTGGTGTGTACCTCCTGGTAGAACGCCATTCAAACCCTTGCGCTGTCCAGAATTTTAAATTTGCTCAATTTTCCACACAATATATTTACAAAAAGCCCAAGGGAACTTGGGCTTTTTTATTGCGAATGTTGAAAAAAAATATATATTTGCAAATAATACACACAATCTGTCGTTATTAAAAACAAAGAATGCAAACCGTGTTAGTTAAAAATCGCACTTGGATTTGGGCAGTGGCAGCCATGGTTGCGGCCAGCGCCTGCGGTCCCAAGAATGTAAGCAAGACCACAGGTCAAGCCTACAACAATCCTAAATGGGGTGGTTTTGCCAATCCCAGTTACAGGGGGCAAGAAACCGGACCAGGGTTGGTATTGGTAGAAGGTGGATCATTCACCATGGGTTCTACTGAAAAAGACCTTCAATTCGACAACAACAACGCCGAAAGAACGGTAACTGTAAATTCATTCTATATGGATGAAGTAGAAGTAAGCAACTTGCAATACCGTGAATACGTGTATTGGTTGATGCGTACTTATATCAGCTACCCTGAAGTATACCAACGCGCTCTCCCTGACTCTCTATGTTGGAGAAGCAAGTTGGCCTTCAACGAGCCTTTCGTCGAGTATTACTTCCGCCACCCTTCTTACAAGGACTACCCAGTAGTAGGTGTAAACTGGCAACAAGCGAGTGAATTTGCTCAATGGAGAACTGAACGTGTGAATGAAACCATCTTGGATCGTGAAGGCATCATCAAATACGATGTTGTGACCGATGCAAACGATGACAATACCTTCCACACCAGAACTTATTTGGCAGGTCAGTACGACTTTATCAAAAAGGGTAAAAAGCCTTTGTCTGATTTCAGCAAAAAGAAAAAGAAAGACCAAAAGCGTTTCAAGGTCAATATGGAAGATGGCATTTTCTTGCCTGAATACCGTTTGCCAACCGAAGCTGAATGGGAATATGCCGCTCAAGCCAACATCGGTGACGTGAATTTCAACAACGTAGAACAAAAGAAAATCTATGGTTGGAATGATTACACCATCCGCATCAAAGAAGAGAAAGAAAAAGATCGTGGCAAGATTCGCTTGAATGCCATGGTGGGTAAAGGTGATTTCGGTGGAGTTGCTGGTGGTCCTTTGAACGACGCTGGTTTTGTTCCTACCACTGTTTACAGCTACTGGCCCAACGCCTATGGTTTGTATAACATGGAAGGTAACGTAGCCGAGTGGACCATGGATGTTTACCGTCCTTTGTCTCAAGAAGATTTCGATGCATTCATGCCATTCCGTGGTAACGTATACAAAACATTGGTTTTGGATCAATACGGTGTCATCGAACAGAAAGATTCTTTGGGTCGTTTGCAGTACCGCGACGTAACGGAGCGTGAAAACGTAAACCGTCGTAACTATAAGAAATCAGACAACATTGGTTTCAAAGACGAAGAGAACTACAACAATGGTGATATGACCTATGAATACGGTGTTACTTCGTTGGTAAACAACAAAGCCCGTGTGTACAAAGGCGCTTCTTGGAACGATCGCGTTTATTGGGCTTCTCCAGGTACCCGTCGTTTCTTGGATGAAAAACAAAGCCAATCAAACTTGGGTTTCCGTTGTGCAATGATTCGCATTGGCTCTCCAGTGGGTAACAGCAAGAAGAAATATAACGGCTTGCCTAGCTCAGGTATCGACAAGAAAACCAAACGCAGAAAATAATTCTTCTGCCGCACATAAAAGAAAAGGGCCGCTCGTTGAGCGGCCCTTTTCTTTTTGTCTTGACGACAGGAAAGATTATAGCGGAAGCATATTGGATACCCATGAGAACAATTAATCATGGCATCATCTTACCGGTAAATGTTGATTGCTGTGAGTGTGCGAGTGGTTTGGCAGCCGCCAAAGAGTAAAAAAGAAAAGCCCCGTTTCCGGGGCTTTTGTGCTCTTAGAGCGAGAAACGAGACTCGAACTCGCGACCCCAACCTTGGCAAGGTTGTGCTCTACCAACTGAGCTATTCTCGCATGACGATTGATGAATTAATCGTGGTGCAAAAGTAGCAAAAAGATTCTAATCCGTCAAGTCGAATCGTAAAAAAATTAAAAAAGGCAGTCCTGTAAGCCGGGTTCTGTTCCCTAGTTGCCTAGGGCTTCTATCATTGATCTAGGGTGTAACTCACGCTACACCTCCATCGGTCTACCCTCCTGGCTTGCCGAAACAATTGGGCGGGCCGCCCTTTGATCCAGGTTTATTTGACCTTTCAACCCGCAAGGTTTGTCCCAACCTCGAATCGCTCCGAGATGAGTGGGCTCTTACCCCACTTTTTCACCCTTACCACCCGAAAGTGGCGGTTTCGCTTTCTGTGACACTGTCTGTCGCCCCAAACCGAAGTTTGAAGCGCCTTCCCGTTAGGAAGTGCGATGCCCTGTGTTGCCCGGACTTTCCTATTCGCTTTTACGAATCGATAGAACGGACTGCCTCCTTCAAAGGTAACACCGATTTCGGTGGAAAACACGATCCCATACACAATGTGCTTTTGCTATCTTTGTAGAACCTAAGTATGGAAACACAATTCGAGGCAGTTATAGGTCTAGAAATTCACGTGCAATTGCAAACCAAGAGCAAAGCGTTCTCTGCAGATAGCATTGAATATGGCGCCTTACCCAATACACAAGTAAGTCCCATTAGTCTCGGTCACCCGGGCACATTGCCCATGCACAACAAAGCGGCCATCGACAATGCCATTAAAATGGGATTGGCTTTGAACTGCGATATCCGTCGTGTGAATCGCTATGCGAGAAAAAATTACTTCTACGCAGATTTGCCGAAGGGTTACCAAATCACCCAGTTCGATACCCCACTTTGCAACAATGGCACTGTTCGCATCAAATTGAGCGATGGCAGCAGCAAAGACATCCGTCTTACACGTATCCATATGGAGGAAGACACCGGGAAGAGCATGCACGACCAAGATTTGTATGACACTTTGGTCGATTATAACCGTGCGGGAACTGCTTTGATTGAAGTGGTAACCGAGCCCGATATCAAAACCGGCGAAGAAGCGTATGCATTTGTCACAGAAATACGCCGATTGGTGCGCTACCTCGACATATGCGATGGAAACATGGAAGAAGGCAGTTTGCGTTGCGATGCCAACATTTCCATCATGCCCAAGGGTTCAACCACATTTGGCACCAAAGTGGAGGTAAAAAACATGAACTCCATTTCCAATGTGAAGCGAGCCATTGATTTTGAAATCAAACGTCAGACCGAACTCCTCCTTTCAGGCGGCTCAGTAGATGGCGAAACCCGCGGATTTAATGGTCTCAATGGTAGTACCTTCAGCATGCGTAAAAAAGAGGCGGTAAACGACTATCGCTATTTCCCTGAACCTGATTTACCACCCACCATCGTAACCGAAGATTACCTTTCGGCGGTACGCGCTACGATGCCTGAATTACCGGCAACTTTGTACGCTCGGTTTACAGAATCTTATGGATTGAGCGATTACGATGCATCGGTGTTGGTTGACGACAAACACAGTGCTTTATACTTTGAGGAAGTGGTGAAACATGTCCCCAAATACAAACAAGCCTCCAACTGGATTGCAGGGCCTATTCGCGGTTATTTGAATGAGAATGCCTTAGGGATGGATGATTTTTGCTTAAAACCCGCCCAAATCGCTGAAATCATTGAATTGATTGAATCAAACAAGATCAGTCATACCGCCGCCACCCAACAGCTCTTTCCTGCCATGACCCAAAATGCAGATGCCTCAGCTGAATCCTTGGTAGGCACCTTGGGATTGGCCAACATTACTGACACTTCTTTTATCGATGGATTGGTACAAACGGTATTGGCGGAATTTCCCGACAAGGTTACCGAATACAGAGCGGGCAAACTGGGATTGTTGGGATTGTTCGTGGGTGAGGTGATGAAGCGTTCCAAGGGGAAAGCAGACCCAAAAACAGCCAACGCATTGGTAAAAGCTGCATTGGAGCAGGAATAAACCCTTTTGGCATGATGAAAAGGGGCCTTTTGTTTGTTGCATGTACGCTGATATCAGGGTATGTATGCGCGCAAATTGCCAAAGAGTATTCATTTCTCGATACTTCATCCAACCATTTTCAGGCACACCAGGCCTCATTGATTGGGAGTTTAACCGAACAAATAGCGCAAAGAAATACACCTTCTTTTAGTGTTTTGCACATTGGCGATGAGTTGGTGCGCGATGTTGCCCAGCCATTGGGCGAAGGTTTGTTTGGGAAAACACGCGGTCTTGGGCTCTTTTTTCCAAGCAGTTTGATCAACAATTCGGTATATGCCGATATTGAAAACAGGCATACGGGGTATTGGATTTATGCAACCCCCATTGAAAACAATCCTTTGTTATCGGCCGGAATTACCGGTTATGCAGCCAAAACTGAGGATTGGCGCGCGAGTTTAACGGTAGAAATCCCTGCGGCTTATGGGAAGAATGTGGACCGATTTTCGATGCTCTGCGAGCGGAGCGAGCAGCACTTTGACGTGATGGTATCATGTATGGGCGGTAAAAAAGCCGATGGCACCCCTATCCTGTTATCGAAAAAAGAATTCCCCGCATCAATCTCATACAAAAATTCGCCTTATTTAGAATTCGCCCTTCCCCTGGGCACCAAAGAAATCGTTATCCAATTCAAACAAGTCATTTCAACCCAGAAATCGTTTGTACTTCACGGCATCGCCCTAACCAATAGTAAACAGGGCAATCTCCACAGCATTGGAATGCGCGGTTGCGGATATGTGCAGTTCAACCGTTTGGAATTGCTCAAGCAGCAGCTCATCCAATTATCGCCAAATGTGATTTTATTGGATTTTGGAATGCACGACAACTATCGCGGCAATGAAGAAGAGACTGTTTTTTTGGAACCCATTAAGCGTAGCATACAAATCCTAAAAGAGGCATTGCCTTCATCAAAAATTGTGGTTGTGGTTCCTCAAGATGGTATCCGCGGTGGTAGAACACTATCAACTTTCGAAAAATACGAAAAGGCCATCATCGCATTGTGTAAAACGGAAAAAGTGATCTATTACGATTGGTATCGGGTGGCCGGGGGAAAATATGCGGCGCAGTACTGGGCTGATTTTCAGTTATTTATGGTCGATGGCCTGCATTTACAAGAAGCAGGGAATTCGTTGAAGGGGCAACTTTACGGAACGGCTTGGGAGAATACGGCAAGGCGTTACAACAACGGATACCGTCAATTCATCATCGCCGAGGACAGCAGCAAACGCTTGGCATTTCGAACCAGGGACACACTCACCAAAAACATCGTTGTTTCTGAGGTTTGGAGATATCATGTGGTACGCAGGGGTGAAACAGCCTATCGCATCGCGCTTCGATACGGGATCACGGTGGCCCAGCTCAAGGAATGGAATCATTTGCGGAGTTATAATATCTCGGCCGGAACGCGTTTGAAAGTGGGAAAACTTTCCATTGCCACCAAATCGGATCCGATTCAAACACTGGAAATGAAAGACAGTGCTGACGCCGACGGAAGCACATCGCTAAGTCCCGAGATTAACCCTCCTAAAACCCAAGACACCGCTCAAACCGTGGTGCCCAAAAAACCCACTCCAGCCCCAGTTGCGCCGAAACCCAGACCGGTTTACCACAAAGTTCGTTCCGGTGAAACCCTTTATTCCATCGCCAAGGCCTATGGGTCAACGGTGGAAGATGTGAAGCGGATGAATGGATTGAGGAGCAACAACATTGCGGTTGGACGTCTCCTTCGCGTGCGATAAATCGATTAAATCTTGCCGGTGATTTTGTAGGATATCATCCCAACCACTTCTCGGAGTAGTGTTTGGAACTTTTCCATTGCACCCGTCGATGGTATTAGCCAAGCCTCTAAATTGTAATCGCGCGTGGCGTTCCCCATGTAATGCACAGGATAGGCAATGTATTTCACCCCTGCTTTGTCGTAGCAGCCCTTTGATCGTGGCATGTGAAAGGCAGAAGTCACCAGCAACACGGGTTCGGTAATTTTCAAAGAGTCGAGGATTTTCTTGGTTTCCACGGCATTCTCGTAGGTATTTCGCGATTTGGCATCGATAAAAATGCGATTTGGGTTTACGCCATAGTCCTTCAAATACTGGGCGATGTGGGTACTCTCATAATATTTCTTCATCACAATGGAAGCCGATCCACCACTCAGAATCACAGTATCAATGCGGTGATTGAGGATGTTCTGCATGGGATAAAACAAGCGTTCGCTGGCCTCAGTGAATCCCACGCGATTTCGGGCATGGTCGAATCCTGAGTAACCGCCCAAAATCACACACACCTTTGCCGAAGGAACTACTTGACTGGTGTCTGAGCAAGTATAGGGCTCGGGCTCCCACAACAAGCACAACTCGTTGATCAACACACTGTGCCCTGTGAGATAGAAAATCGCCAAGACCATCATCGCCATCTTACGTCGTTTCGAGGCAAACCGAGGCAGCAAACTCAACAGCAAGATCAAGAGAACCCAGCTGAGGGGCTTGAAAAGGAAAGATGTGATTTTGGAAAGGATGAAAAACATGGGGTAAAATTAAACCTTTGGCCCTAAAAATTGTCTAATTCTCATTGCACTTGATTGTAAAAACAAGTCACTGAAAACCCAAATGTCAATCTACAACCATTTTCGCGGTGGTTTCGTCCAAAGAATCCTGCAATCACAGCCCAAATGGCGATATTTGCATTTTATGCCCTCCACACATTCATTTTATCGCCCTTCCCTACTATTCAGCGCAGTTCTTTGCCTTTTTTCCGCCATTCAGGCACAGCAATTTGAACCCATGCGCGCTGGATATGGTCCCGTGCGTGGCGATGATGGCGGCCCTAGAGCCAACAGTCGTGGGGGCATTAGAATTACGGCGAGTGGACAGTGTGTCCAACTTCAAATGGATGACAAAAATCTCAATACCGCAGGCGCGTCCGGTGCAATCATCTCGCTTTGGATTCCCAACGATACGGCATCGATCGGAAAAATTATAGGAATTTTACCCAACGGTAGAATGAGCAGCGAAAACGAACAAGCTTTCCGACCCATCAAGCGCAGAGCGCAAGAGGGCGATGTCAATTTGCCCAATAACGGATTTACACAAACCGATTCTCTAGGAAAGTATAGTCTTCGTGTACCACTCTTTCCGTTTGGGAACCCCCAAAATCCCCAGGATTTCATGTTTTTACGGGCTGCAATGAGCAACCCCAAGAGCAAGGCACTCACCTTCTTGATCGTGGCCACGCATACCAATGGCACGAAGGCTCAACGCTGGATCAACCTACATGATTATGTCAATTTCTCATCAATTCCAGAAACGAATTCCTTCGAGTTTACGCTGCCAACCCTGACTTTGGTGAACGAAATCATTCCCATGGAAGCGGCCATCATTAAAGTCCAAGCGGTTACCGTGAAAGGCGATACCACCGAAATGAATGCTGGCAGCTTCAAAGTCAATCCAGATGCAACGGCCGAGGATTTGGTGAGCAAAATGCCGGGGGTAACATCAACAAACGGACAAGTACAAGCACAGGGAGAGCAAGTGAAGAAGGTGCTGGTAGACGGCAAACCCTTCTTCGGAGAGGATCCCAATGCGGCGCTCAAAAATTTACCCGCGGAGGTGGTGGGAAAAATCCAGATTTATGATGCCAAATCAGAACAAAGTTTGTTTTCAGGTATCGATGATGGAAACACCACCAAAACCATGAACATTGTAACAAAATCGCAGTTTCGCAACGGACTTTTTGGTCGGGGATTTGGTGGTTACGGCCAAGCCATTGATGGCTCGGGTGATTTAAACAAATACAAAGCGGGTATAACCATCAATTCATTCAAAGGGAATCGTCGCCTTACTTTTCTGAGCCAGCTAAACAACATCAATGAACAGAACTTCTCTTTCGAGGATTTGGTGGGTAGCATGGGCGGCGGCGGAAGCAGAGGCGGCATGGGTGGTAGCGGACGCGGCATGGGTATGATGGGTATGGGCGGCGCCGGAAACTTTTTTACCGGCACACAGAACGGCATAACAACCACAAGGGCTATCGGCTTAAATTACAGCAACCAATGGGGCAAAAAGATCGAATTTAGCGGTAGTTATTTCTTCAACAGCACCGACAACGAAAATCGCACAGAAACGAATCGTTTTTACGTGGGTGGCGATCCAAAAACGGGCGGTTTTAACTACATCGAATCAAATCCAAATACGACAGACAATGGCAGTCACCGCATCAATGGCCGGTTGAATTTGAAATTGGATTCTGTCAATACGTTGTTGATTGAACCCCGTGTATCGCTTCAGCAAAACAATAGCAATAGTCCGATTAATGCTTTAACCATCAACAGCCTTCTCGATCCCGTTTCCAGTCTACTCAACAACACACAAACCAATACCAACGGATATCGTGCATCGAGTAGCTTTTTGTTTCGACATGCTTTTGAGAAAAAAGGCAGAACCTTCTCTATGGAGCTTAATCCGGGTGTGAACGGACAGTCGGGCCTAACCAATTTGAATTTTAAGAACATGGTGGTACTGGATACCAACGGATTAACTGTCACCAATACCCGGGACCAGCGCACCGATTTATTGAAACAAACCCGCACCTTCAGCGGAAATATCACCTTCACAGAGGCACTGGATACCAACCACTTTTTAGCGGCAACCGTTTCAACCAACATCAACCAAAACAACAACGACCGGCTGGCGTATTTGAAAGATGCGGCTAACTTGGGGTATACGTTATTGGACACCTTTTTCTCCAGTCAGTTTATCAATGGATATTCGCAACAAAAAGGCGGCGTGAGCTACCGCTATCAAACCTATAAATGGAACGTGACCACAGGGGTTGACGCACAGTTGGCCCAATTGGATGGGTCGCAAAGTATGCCGCGCAACAGTGAGCTTGATCGAAGTTTCACATCGCTCCTACCCTATGTCCAAGCCCGGTATAATTTGGGAATGAAGCGGAATTTGCGGTTGAATTACAACACCTCAAACAACGCACCGTCGGTTGATCAATTGCAGCCAGTGATCAACAACAACAATACCATGCAATTGAGTTCGGGCAATCCAAATTTGGTGCAAGATTACCAGCACAGCCTGTTTTTGAGATACTTTTCGGTGGTACCGACATCGGGTAAAAACGTCTTTTGGATGATCAACGCCCAACAAAGTAACAACTACATTAGCAGCAAGTCGGTGATTGGAGGTCGCGAAGCCGGATGGATTCGCTTAGATTCAGCCTTTTATGGCGGTGGATCGGGTGGATTGGATATGGCCAGTATGACCCAGAACGACAGTATCCGCTTAACGCCCGGTGCGCAAATGACGGTGCCCATTAACTTGAATGGGTATTATTCATTGCGGTTGTTTGGCTCATGGGGTAAAACCATCAAGAAATTGAACGTGAATACGAATGCAGGTATTTCAACCAACAATATTCCCAGCATGATTCAGATTGGCAATGGCAAACCCATGATTAACAATGCCAAGAATCCATCGGTGAATGTGGGCTTGGTTGTGGGTAGTAACATTTCAGAGCGATTGGATTTTAGTCTTACGGGCAACGGCAGTTACAGCAAAGTGATCAATACCCTACAAAAGGCGAACGACCAGACTTATTTGAGTTACTCCGGTAAATTGGTCATGAATTGGATGCCTGCAGCAAGCTGGGTGATCAATTCAGACGTAACCTACCAGGCGTTTGAGGGATTATCTGCCTCTTTTAACCAATCCTATTATTTGTGGAATGCCGGACTGGGCTACAAGTTTGGAAAGGGAAAAGCAGCGGAATTGCGACTCACAGCCTATGATATATTGAACCAAAACCGCAGCATTCAGCGAAATGTAATGCAGACTTACTACGAAGACGTGAAAACGACGGTATTGACGCGCTACATAATGATGACCTTTAGTTATAAATTGCGCAAATTCAGCGGCAAGGGCCCAGATGGCAAAGACATGAAAATGATGTTTCCGGGAGGTATGCCTCCTGCAGGTACGCCGGGCCATGGCATGCCGGGCATGGGCGGTCCAGGTAGATAAATCATTATCTTTGGCGTGATGAGTGCGGCAAACGCAACCCAAAATAATCGGGGCGCCGATAAAATTGATTTGCGACAACACAAGATTTCGTTGGACCTATTGCGGGCTTTGGCGATTTTATTGGTTTTGGGCCGACACAGTTTTTCTGATGGATTATGGCATTGGTTGGGCTGGAGCGGTGTGGATTTGTTTTTCGTGATTTCAGGGTTTCTGGTTTCAGGATTGCTATTCGGTGAACTACAAGCAACGGGTAATATTCGCTTGGGACGGTTCTTGGCAAGGCGCGCATTGAAAATCTACCCCAGTTTTTACTTGTTTTTATTGGTGAGTTTGTTGGCGGTTTGGTTGAGCGATCGAACTGTAACAGCTACGCAGATACTTAGCGAGGTCTTTTACCTTCAGAGTTACTTGGATGGAATTTGGATGCATACATGGTCGCTCAGCGTAGAGGAGCACTTTTACTTCGTCATGGCTCTTGCGATGGCGATTTGGGCACGGAGGGGCTACCCCATCAACGAGCGACGAACATGGCTTTGGCTTCTAGGAATACCTTTGGTCATGATTGTGTTGCGAATTGGTTATTGTTGGCCACATCATACATCGGAACGCTTTGATTTTACGGCCACCCATTTGCGCGCCGATGGCATATGGCTTGGGGTGATCTTGGGATATGCCTACCATTTTGGCGATTTACGTCGATGGATCAAGCATTTACGCTGGTTATTTGTGTCGCTAAGTGTATTCGGCTTGGCTGTACTCATCCTGTTTCCCGCGGGGTCTTTTGCAATGAATACATGGGGGATGTTGGTTGTCTGTATGGGTTTTGCAGGTGTACTCTGCTTGGGATTGGGTATGGAGGGCACACTCAATCAATGCCTCCATGCAGACACAGGGAAGTCCTTTACAAAAAGGGTGATTGTATCACTGCAGTTCATTGGTCGCCATTCCTATTCCATTTATCTATGGCATTTGTTTGCAGACAATTTGCTGGCGAAAATGGGTTTGTTTGGGGTGATGGGCTGGCAAGATGGACAATTCGCAGCGGGAATAAGCACGGTGGTTTTTTCCTTGGTATTGGGTACAGCCATGGGCCATTTGGTTGAAATACCCGTTCTACGGTGGAGAAACAAAAATTTCGCATAAAAAAAGCCCCAAATTTCTTTGAGGCTTTTTTGTGATCCCGCTGGGACTCGAACCCAGGACCCATACATTAAAAGTGTATTGCTCTACCAACTGAGCTACGGAATCATTTCCTTTTCTCTTTCGGTAAAAGGAGGTGCAAAAATACGCCTCTATGCGGAAAAATCAAATGTTTTCGGAAATTTCTTTTCTATAAGTATGGTGAATTTTGGTCTTCTTGGCTCCCAGACTTTCTAACATACTGATCATCTTTGGATTGAAATCGCCAATCCATGCCAATTCCATACTTTTAACAATTTTATCATCCTTGATTCCATCGTAGCATTTCATGATCAAGCCGGTTTCAATACCCAAATTGTGATAATCTGGCACCACCCCAAACACAATGCCCTTGGCTTTATTGATACTGCTACGGTATAGCAAGAACTGCAATTGCTGCCATAGTCCCATTTTGCCTTTGAAACGCTTAAATACCTGATTGATTTCTAAAATCGCGATAAAAAAGCCAATCGGTCGATCGTTGTCATACGCGAATACCGCAAATTCCTTGGGCATTGCGGGTTTTATCTCCTTCAATCGCTTTTTCAATGCCTCAGGGGTTAATGGCTCAAAATCATCGTGAAATGCCCACGCTTCATTGTAAATCTGAACGAAATCAGCGGCGAATTGATTTAGCTTGCTGTAATCGACGTAAACGAAGCGATAATTTCCTTTCGACATTACCCTATCTGATATTTTGCTAAATCGCTCGTAATTGAACGTTGCATTGGTGATGTCGTAGGTACTCTGTTCAATTTCCAGGGCATACCCTCGCTCCTCAATCCATGGGCGATAATAAGCGGGGTTATAATTTTCTCTGTACGATACTGGATTCGTTGCCGAAATCAACAAACCCCAAAAACTATCTCGATCTCCAAAGTTAACAGGGGCATCAATGGTGATACACTGCTCATCTTCTAGCCAATGCTCTGCTAAATCCCAAATTTTCATCGCCAATTCGCGATTATTTATACATTCAAAGAATCCTATGCCACCGCGCTTCCCTGACTTGGGCTTCTGTGTATAAAATGCAGCAATCCGTGCAACAGGCTTGCGTTTGTCATCCATCACCACCCATCTGCGCGCTGCGCCCGTTAAAAAGGATTTGTTCTTGGCTGGATCAAACACGCCTTCCACATCATTCTCCAACGGATATATGAAATCTGGATCATTGGCGTAAACACCATCCATCACGCGATGAAACAGCGCTTTGTCTTCCGCAGTCTCCACCTCTATCAATGAATAAGTATTCCAGATTATGGTATTTTCGGTCATGGTTTTACAATTTTCCTTTCCAAAGATATGTTTTCATCCCCTTTTTGGTATGGCGTGTAGGTAAGTATGAACTGAAACATTTCGTCTGATGCCCGCATACTTGCACCTCCATAATCCCATCGCTCTGCTACCGTCTTTGGTGGTTGGTTAGGATTGTATGGATTGGCAGTGGTATTATCGAATTCGGCGATGGCCACAATCTCAGAACCTGCAGGGATTTTCACCATCGTTTTGAATGTATAGAAGTATTGCCAATTAAAATTCCATCGCTTAATACGAATCAAAGGAATGGTATCTCCATTGGGCTTGATTGCAAAGGCCCAAAACGACTTACCCAATTGGTGCAAATGCGGATTGATGGTCAGTACCGAAATATCCGCATCGATTGTGTATCGCGTGGTGTGTTTGGTTACTTTATTGGCCGGCACAACCAAGGGAGGCACAATCTTGCTCACCCCGTTGGTTCCAAGCATCAGCTCACCCGTGGCACGCTTGGGAGCAACATCGGTAAAAAACACATTGAGGACGGGCTTATCGGTGGTATTTGCATCGGCCGGACCGTAATGCACATCATTCATAACTGCCGCAAAATCGCGGGGCACCTCATATCCACCAATACCAGAGGGATATTCAACCCCTTCAACACCGGGTAAGTAATTGAATGCAGAATGCACGCGAACAGGCACAGAACCATCATCAGAAATGAGATTTAATCGCTCAAAAGACTTCAAATTCAAGCCTTTGGTGGTCTCGATTTTTCCTACCGTTCCTTGTCCGCCAGACTTCGTACCTTCCGCGTAAAGCAACAAATGTCCGTTCGCATGATGAATCAAACCCATTGAAGCGGGAACCAGTTCTAGGGCCGACACATAGCGTTTTCGATCCAACTTCACTTGGGCTTTGCTTATAAAGAAGCGATCTAGATCCCCTTCATGCAACGCAACCGTATCGAATGGAATGACCAAATCGGGCTTTCGGATGCTGCTGCGGTATAGTTCTGGGGCTCTGTATGTGTAATTGCTTCCGCCTTCTGGGGCACCTTGTTCAACCCAACGTTGAATCGTGGCGATTTGCAAATCAGTCAATACTTTTTCACCCACGAAATGCGAGTAATTGGGATCGGCTGGCCATGGCGGCATGTATCGGTTGAGTGTAACTTTTGCGATGGTTTTTGCACGCTTCCTAACCGCAGAAAACTGCTCCAATGAAAAGGGTGCAGCACCATTCAGGCGATGACATGGCAAACAATTTTTGGCCATAATTGGGGCAATATGCTGGGCAAATGTGGGATTAGAAGGCACTTCTACTGCGCCTTTCTTTTCACCGCAACCAATGATTGAAGTAACAATTGTTAAAATAATGATATGAATAGGATTAAACTTCATATTATTCTGTTTGTTTAAGTGTTAAATCGCCCACAAAACACCCAACTGCTTGATTGCTTTCAACCGCTACACGTCCGGTTGTCACCAATTGTTTCAAGGCATCTTGAAGGTAGTGCTTTTCAGCAGATGATTTAACCTCTCCCAATGCGATGGCCCGATCGTCAATCTTGCCTGTGTATAATACTTTCCGATCCAAACAATTCACCAAAACGGCTTGCGGGTATACCTGAATGTTATACCGCTTACAAATCAGCAGCGAATGATCCCTGAACAATATTTCCTCCATTCCTGAGATGGGCTTACTTCCCACGCCTGGATCCAAGAGACAAAAGGTCACTTGTTTTCCATAGGCTTGAAACAATGTTTTGATGGTTTTGATGTAATTTTTGGCGATGGGACATTCATTGGAGTATGAAATCAGACACAAATACTCCTGGCTTTCGAATTTAGATCGAAATTCATCGATGATTAGCGATGAATCTTGAATAACCTCTTGGTGACTGACATTGATGCTGTTGGGATTTTGGCTGCACGACATCCACAGAGAAGAAAACGCAATGATGCACACCCACAAAAGGTTGCATTTTCTGCAGAAGTAACCTTTAGGGATTTTGTCGATGTTTGGATGCCAATTCATGGGATTAAACGCGCGTTCTGGCGTACTCCCATAGCAACATGCCACAGGAAACTGCTATGTTAAACGAATGTTTGGTGCCGAGTTGCGGGATTTCGATCACACCATCGCAGGCGTTGATCACATCCGCATCTACCCCGTCAATTTCATTGCCAAATACAAACGCCACGGGTTGATGGTCGAACTGTATATTCTGCAACATGACCGATGTATTCGTTTGTT
>Ga0255130_1000046_pt1 | contig 36926 bp, 54 predicted proteins | sample Law_Yuk_RepB_8d_FD_188560 | JGI IMG/M metagenome (GOLD analysis project Ga0255130, IMG submission 188560) | Freshwater microbial communities from St. Lawrence River, New York, United States - Law_Yuk_RepB_8d | ecosystem: Environmental > Aquatic > Freshwater > River | place: USA: New York...
GTTATCAAGGATGCCTAGAGTGTAGGGACTCTGGATTATCAAGGTTGCCTACATTGAGCGGTGATCGCGCCGTTCGCTCCATGTGAGATTGTTCTTTACTGACTAGCACCAGAACTACGGGGATGGTGCGTGCGGATACCTACGGGTTGAGGCGGTCGCATGGTAAGGGACTTTTGATGGAAACCCGTTCGTTAAAAATTTATATTGGACTCCCTTGTCAGTGGCGTGACAAGGTGCGTGTGAATAGTCGAAGGCACGCAATTGCATCTCACTTCGGTGGGTTTGTGGTAAGGGGCGAATTAACCCGATAACGCTTGAGTGTGCGCTGTCCATTGGCGGGCAACACATAGGGCGAACGCTTTGTCGTGAGACAACCCGTAATCGAATCATTAGGCCACCCACAAAACCGGGTATTTGAGCATCTGCAGGACGGACTAGGCAAGAACCCTAGAGTCAGACGCACCGTTGAATCACGGTCGCAGGTAATGGCCACCTATGCACAAGGGTCATTGAGGTCACGGGTGGCACCAAGAACAGAAAGCCACAAAACCAATTCAACCTATAGCTCATTGTTACCAGTGGGCTATGTGGTGCATTGTCACCAATCAATCATTCAACTCAAGGAAATATCATGCAAGTCGCACAATTCACTCCCGCAATGGTCAACGTGTTCGGCAAAACCAAGACTGAACGTCAACTGTCTGTAGTCCAAGACGCCTCACCCTACACCAAGATGGCGCTCGCCAATGCCAAGGGCAAAATGGGTCAAGCCGCCCGCAATGGTATCGCCAACGGTGGTGTTCAAGCAATTGCCAAGCAAGCCGCTTTCCCATCATGCAACTACAAACCCGCTGGCGAGTACTTTGCCGCCCAATTGGGTGAGCCAATTGTTATCTCCAATCGTGCTGGCTTCGAGTCTTTGCCTGACCAATTCGAGGCTCGCATCATGAAGGCCAAGCTGTCCAAGAATGGCGGCTATGTCACCGACAAAAAGACTGGCGCACTCAAAGCAGGTGCAACACTGGCCAAGTTGATGGAACTCAAGGCAGTCGCCACTGAGATGGTCGCATCTGCCAAGGAATTCACGGCTGATGCCAAGGCACAGCAAGCCGCAATCGCCGCTTAATGTGTGTATACACACGTCATCCCATGCAAGGTGTGTATACACACCTTGCAATTATCCAACTATCCAAGGCAGCTTTTGGCTTGGATAATTAGGTTTCTCTTTAAAATCAATGGGTTAGACGTGCAATTAGACAATTATCCAATTATCCAAGATTTTAGGATGCACATGACGATGCGTGTGTTTGTTCGTGCATGAAGCGCCAAGCGCCACACAATCATGACGACCCCTAAAATTCCTGACCCCCTTTTTCCACCTTGGATAATTCGACTAGGGTAAACCCTTAGTACACCCCGCAAGCCCAGTGTTTATGCGGGTTTCAAGCCATCGCCTAATTAGACAAGCCCCATAAATTTTGTCTAATTACCCCCTCAATCTTGGATAGGTGTGTATACACACCTCATGGCCTAGCGCATCCAACACACCAAACGTGTGTATACACACATCATGGAGACCACTATGTCCCGACACTATTTCATCATCGAGTCCACTGAACGTGTGTATACACACGTAGACGAGCCAACAGATGAGCCGTTCATTTTCGAGGCAACCATGGACACCAATCCCTTAGACATGGACGACCCCGAGTTCGCATACCGAGAATACTTGGCCGAGCGCTTTGCACGATAACGTGTGTATACACACATACAAGGACACATCATGGACGTCATCGACCTGCTCATCATCCTGTACGTAGCGGCTGGCATCGCTGGCTGGGTGTACGTAGCAACCTCAAGGAAATAAACATGGCACCACTCACCATTCGCATCGAACTGCGCGACCAATACGGCAAGCAAGTTGCACATCCAGTGTGCGACACGGCCAAGACCTTTGCAGACATTGCTGGCACTAAGGTGCTGACAGACATGACCCTCCTACGCATCGCAGGACTTGGGTACACGATCATTACCACCCAACGAGAATGGAGAAAGCCATGAACCTACTGACCAAGATATTTGCACGACCACTACGCCCATGCCCAAGAGCAACTACATCCTCATCACCGACATGACCCTGCTCAAGGGTCTCAACTCATCACACAAAGGAGGACTCCGATGACCAAACACACATCCCATGGCTCAGTGCCATCCGTATGGCAGGACGACGGCTTCGGCACACTGCACCGCATCAACTTTCAGCAACTCATTGCCCGAATCGAATCGGGATGGAGGGAACTATGATTACCCATCGAGCCGCACGAATCGCCGTGCTGGTATTCCTCATCGGTGTCCTGCTCATGGACTTACTGGTATGGAGGCCCGGATGAGATGGGATGACTCATTCACAGGTGGCCACGAATGCTACAAGTGGTATGACCTGCTTGCTGGCGAGGGCACAGACACAGACGAACTGCTGGGTTACGTCAGAGAGAACTTGGTAGACCGCACGTTCATCGCACAAATCAATGACCGAATGCAACCGACTGCAAAGTTCAGCAACCTAGAGGACGCCAAGAATCATGTCATTGCCTACTACGTAGTGCAGAAACTGGAGGGCGCATGAGATTCATATGGGAAAACGGCGAGGTATACCTGCGATGCACCATCACACCCAAGGTACGCATCAAGACACGAGAGTGGGGAGGTACGCCCAACCCATACTGGGTCGATGCCGTTGGGTATATCAAGGTCCATGCAGACTCGTATGAGGCCAACATCTACGGCACTGTGTCACCCGTGGCACCTAAGCTATTCGCTCACTTGGAGCAAGCCAAGGCATACGTAGAGGAGCAATCCCTCATTGGCCTTGCAGTAAACAAACTGACCATGTAAGCACCACGACAGCTTACAGCCACACAATCACGTACACATTCAGGCTACCCTGACGTTCATGCGTCACGCTCAGGGGCAGGCATCCAGACGCACACATCCTCAACACATAGGAATCATCATGCGATACAGCAACATCAAAACATCCGTGCTCTCTCAGTTCAGCGTAGACGGTGGCAACGCCGTTGTCCCCTTCATCCTCGGTGCGCCGGGCGGTGGCAAGTCAGCCTGTGCTCGTGACGTCGTCAACTCGTTAGGCATCGAGAACGTGGTCGAGTTCACTGCGTCCCTGCGTGACCCTGTTGACGTGCTCGGTGTGCCTGACAACACTGGCGAGTACACACGCTGGGTTCCACCCCAAGAGTTCTACCAACTGCGCCAAGGTGTCGGTCGGTCAGCACTCATTCTAGAGGAACTGTCGGACGCACCTGTCCCCATGCAGAACGCACTGTGCGGTGTTATCTACGACCGTCGTGCTGGCAACCTCAAGCTGTCTGACGAGTTGTTCATCATCGCAACGGGGAACAGGACAGAGGATAAATCCGGTGCCAACCGCATCACATCCAAGCTGGCCAATCGTACACGACGCTTCGACTTCCAAGAGAACATCGACGACTGGACTGAGTGGGCGCTCGACAATGACATTGACCCTGTGTTGATTCAGTTCCTGCGCTTCCGTCCCGGTCTGCTGTCTGACTTCGATGCCAATCGCTTCGCCAACCCTACGCCTCGTGCATGGGAGCGTGTCAACCTCATCCCTGACAGCCTTGACTCTGGCCTGTTCTTCGACAACTGCGCTGGTGAGGTAGGCGAGGGCGCTGCTGCTGAGTTCACTGGCTTCCGTCGCATCTACATGTCGCTGCCTGACGTCGACTCCATCCTGCTCGACCCTGCTGGCGCTGACGTGCCGCAAGACCCTGCGACTCTGTACGCACTGACCGGTGCTCTGGCTCGTAAGTCCACCAAGGACAACTTCGACCGTGTATCCAAGTACCTGTCACGTATGTCCCCTGAGTTCAACGTCATGGCGACCAAGGACGCGATCAAGCTGCAGCCTAGCATCAGGCACAGCCGTGCCTTCGTCGAGTGGGCCAGCAAGAACGCAGAAGTCCTGATGTGAACTACAGCCGCGTGTACACCAACTACCGCTGGGAGCCGGTCAATGTCCGCAAGGGCGACCGGTACCACTACAAGCGCGACGTGATGTGGCCAGACACGCCATGGCGAACGGTTGAACCACAAGTCATCGCCACTGTCATCTACGACGACAAACACACGTCGCCGCACTGGGGCAAGTGGCGTGCCAACATCCATCCGCTTAGCCCTGCGCTCAACGACCTGCGCCTGTCTGACATACCCAAGTTCAGCAGCAAGGACGACGCGATGGCTTGGGTCACAGCAATGGTGAGGCTAAGCGTATAAAGATCACCAAACACATTTAACACAAGGAGTAAACATGACACACACCAAACTATCTGACAAGGCAGTCCTCGTCAAGCTGACACTTCGACGTGCAGCACTCACCAAGCGCGACCATGGACTTACAGCAACCTTACAACAGCAGGAGAATGACACCAGCCTCACTGTGCTGACCAAGTTGTTCAAGAACAAGGACTCAGCCATCAACCAAATCATGGCCAAGTACGGCGAGGTATACGCCTACCACAAGAAGCACACGCTGCCTTACGTTGACGCTGGCCCACGCATCCTGCCGAACGACATGTACATGGAGTACACACAGGAGATGAAGCACCGCATCGCTCAGGTGGACAACCTGCTCGACACTTACATGCCAATGTATGACCAGCTAGTGACTGATGACGTCATGTACCGCAACTCTGGCCATGCAGCAGGACGGGCCAACGCTTCCGAGTACCCCAGTGCAGAGCAGTTCAGGACTTCCATGTCAGCCGAGCTCAGGTTCCAGCCCATGGCAGATGCGACACACTTCCTGTTCGACCTGTCGGATGATGACTTGGCAGCGTTCAAACGTGCCGAGGAAGAAGCCTCAGCCGCTGTCAACGTGGACACCATACAGCGCATGCTCAAGCCCATCGCATCGCTTGTGACCAAGCTCGCCGAGTATCAAGGTGCCAAGGGTGAGCGCTTCCACAACAGCCTCATCGACAACGTCATCGACGGATGCAAGCTGGCACGCAAGCTGGCGATCAACCCCACGCAAGAGTTGCTTGACGAAATCACTTCACTGGAGGAATCAGCACAGGGTTACTTGGCAGACGTCGAGATGATTAAGGGTTCACCTAACAAGCGTAGTGAAGCCAAGCGCAAGCTGGAGGAAGTAGCTGCACGCATGGGAGCGTTCGCATGACCTTCACTGAACTCGAGTACGTGCTGATGCTCGCAGTGGCTGTACTGCTGTGGCGTAGCGCAGTCATGAGGACATGGGCGCAGAGCGAGGAGTATCGCGCTAACAAGTACGCCCGTTGGATGGAGGATGTGTACAAAAAGAAAGGGAAGATTGTGCAACGAGATGATGGATATTACTTCGAGGAGATCAAATGAGAAAGCCAATTGGAAATAACGAACGTGGGCGTATCACTGGTATGCCCGGTACAAAGACAACTGTGACGCTGTACCCACAGACACTAGGTGTAAGGATGCGTAACAGCATCATTCGCATGATTGAGAACCGCACCATCGAAGGCGGCTGGGCTTCCAAGTCACGCCAGATAGCACAGTCTCTGTCCGAGACGCATGGGCTTCAGATAGGTATCAACAACTGGAATGGTATTCGTATCATAGGTATGTCATCCGAGGTAGCACCCCGTGTGCGCGAAGCTGTTGTAGCGGACTGGACTGCATGGCTATTGGAGCAACCGACTTACCGCAATGGATACTACAAGGGTCTGCACGACGGTGCGTTGGAGTACATAGACAACCTTGACCAGAACTTCTACGTAACCATGCACGACAAAGTCTCAATCCGTAAGGTTATAGAAATCTTGGCGGAGCAAACTCCGCAGAAGTTGAAAGACAAATCGAAGCAAGTAGCCGACATGCTCAGAGGCACTGAGCCAATACACATCATCACTTTCTAAGGAGTAATCATGGCAGTTACCACACTCGACCGGGCCAAGGTGTCCATCGTGACACAGCATCCCTTCTTTGCATCCATCCTCATGAAGCGCAAGCTAATCGAGGACAACACAATCCCCACTGCTGCTGTCGACCAGCGTGGCCAGATTTACTACAACAAGTCATTCGTTGAGAAGCTGTCTGTTGACGAGCTTGTGTTCTTGCTGTGCCATGAGGTTGGCCATGTCATCGGTCAGCATGCACTGCGCCGTGGTGCTCGCAACGCCAAGAAGTGGAACATCGCTGGTGACGCATGGATTAACGACATGCTCAAGGACGCTGGCATCGGCCATCAAATCGAGGGCTGTGTCAATATGCCCGGCTCCAAAGACGAGACAGTCGACGTCATCTACAACAAGCTGCCCGACCAACCTGACGGTCACGGCCCCGGCGGTACTGGTGACGACTTGATTGAGCGTGGCTCACCACTCACTACAGAGGAGGCTGACCGCATCGACGCTGAGACTCGCGTAGAGATTGCCCAAGCTGCCCAAGCTGCCAAGGCTCAGGGCAAGATGCCCGGTGCTCTGGCCAAGATCGTTGCTGACCTCATCGACGTACGCACACCATGGCACGACATTCTCGAGCGCTACATGACCACCTTCACCCGTGGTGACTATACATGGTCGCGTCCTAACCGCCGCTTCGTTGACTGCTACCTTCCATCGACCGGCAAGTCCCCTGAGATGGGCGAGGTTGTCATCCAAGTTGACGTGTCAGGTTCTATCTCCAAGTCCGAGCTCGACCACTACAACGGCCACTTACAGCGCATCGTGTCTATGTGCAACCCCACCCGTGTTCATGTCTTGTATGTCGACACTTCGGTAGCCAAGCACGAGGTGTTCGAGCAGGGCGAGGAGGTGGCGCTCACGTTCTACTGTGGCGGCGGCACTGACATGGAAGAGGGCTTCAACTACATCGCCAAGGAAGGTATCAAGCCCGAGGTGTTCGTGTGCCTGACCGACGGTTACACAGACTTCAACACAGCCAACGAGCCAGAGTATCCAGTCGTCTGGTGTATCTCTAGTGACATCAAAGCCCCTTACGGCGACAATATCCACTTTACCTTGGAGCAATGAAATGGCAACATCAATCGACAACGCAATCGACAATCTGACTAAGCAATACGACGCTGTTCTACGTGCATGCTACGAAGCACTGGCAGCTGACGTACCACAGGCAACACGTGATGCTCTCCGAGAATCAATCTCTGACCACCTCGACTCATCCGATACAGAAGAGTGAACGCTTCCGCGTAGAGCGGAGCAACACCGTTGGCGTGCAGGTAGTGCGCAACCAGCAAGGCTGGCACGTCAACGTATCAATTAACAAGGTGCCCCATACACACTATGGGCCCTTCAAAGAACCAATAACGCTCACAGAAGCACTGGTCTACGTCTCAACACTAATCAAACTTGAAGAAGGAAACTGACATGGCAACCGTATACATCACCAAGGAGCTTATCGCTCGCGTTCAGCAAGTCATCGACAAGATGCGCAGAGCTGAGCGAGCCAGTGACTTACCCAACATAGACAAGAACTACAGCGTCAACGCCAGCCAGCTGTACAACATCGGATGCTGGGGTGCTGCAGATGTACACCTCAAAGACCTCATCCCGAAAGATTGGATGCAGGAGGTGACCGACGCCGACGTGGCTGTGCGCGGCACACTGGAAGACGGCAGCAACATCAAGACCAGCATTCGGTTTAGTGGCATGACCACGGCGTTCCAGCGACCATCCAAGGACTACTGGAACAAGTCAAGTTCAGAGTTCTCGATTGAACAACTACGCGCTTTACCAGAAGACATGCTTGGCCGTAGAGAGTTGCTCGAGCGCTGGGATGATGCTGTGTTGGAGTTCGCGATCAACGCACGATGGAAGAAAATCAGCAGTGACATCTCTGAGTTCCTCAAGAAGTGCAAGTCACTCAACGAGGCAGTCAAGCTCTTCCCCAACGTGACCATGTACATCGACCGCGAAGACATGGAGCGTCTCAATCGCAAAATCGAGCGTGTATCTCAACGCAAGGCTATCGTTGAGTCATATGACACTGACGGCCTTACAGCAGCAGCAATTGCAGCCAAACTCGCGGAGGCATCATGAAGAAGACATTACCAACCATTCCTGTCGGTCACCCCGACTACAAGTGGACCTCTGGCGCTGACGTACAAGCTACGTGGCGTCGCTTCGGATGGACACCACCATTCGGCAACAAGTTCGAGCCCATTCCACCAAAGGAACCGGAGGTCGTGCAAGCAACGCGTAAGTATTGGAGAGTCAAATGACGTGGCCTTTCCCTGCGTTCCCAAATCCCAAAGATAACAACAAGAAGGTTCCTAAGTTCAACCCAGACAACCATGAGGACGCACCACTATGACACCTCTCGATAGATTCAATGCGCTGACCAAGCGACAGCGCGACGAGGTACTGGACAAGCATCGTCTCTGGAACGTAGAGCACACCGAATGGTGGGGCGTTGTGTATGACGACTTCAAGCATGACATGAGCGCCATTGGCATTGAGGTAGATCGCATGTACTTCAGCGGCTTCTCATCGCAGGGTGACGGTGCATGCTTCGATGGCCGTGTGTTTTCATGGGAGGACTTCCTCAAGTCTATGGGGTATGAAGACCCAGCACTCATAGGTCTGGCTGAACAATCTTGGCTCTTTCGTGTGCAACATCGCGGCCACTACTACCACGAGAACTGTACGACGTTCTACTCTGACATGGCGAGCCCTGATGACTACAGCGAATCAGAGATGGATGAGTTCGTGTACGCCCACAGCCCCTACAACACAGACATTCAGAACGCAGCGTTCGTGGCTATCTTGCAGGGATATGACTACGGCTCGTTGGAAGACGAGTTCACCGAAGCCTTCAAGGGTCACATGCGTGACCTGTACAGCCGACTCGAGATCGAGTACGACGACCTTACATCTGACGAGTCCGTGTTGGCCTCATTAGATGCCAACGACATGCTTACCGAAATCATTGACGAACTGGAGAACGAATATGCCTGACTTGAAATCTGAACTGAAGAAACTCGAAGCCCTGCGATTTGATGACGAGGGCACAACCACACAGGAAGTAGCCATGCAAGAACCACAGAGCCTAGGTGTATCCGAGACTGTCTTCAACGTCATCAGAGATAACCCCGGATGCAATCGAAATAGACTCATTGCCTTGGCTGATACTGCTGGTGTGTCTAAGAGTTCATCATCGTCGCTGCTCAATCAGTTTCTAAAGCGTGGGCTCGTCCGTACTGTGGACTCCGCTGGCGGGATGACGTACTTTGCCATTGGTCATAAATACGTGCGAGGGTACATAAAGCAGAACAAGAAAGCTGCTAAAGTTGCGATCCCGAAAGCTGCCAAGCCAGCACCACAACAAGACTCAAGCGTGCAAGACTTACTCAACACCATGTCCATCGTCAAGGCCCGTGCGCTGTACGATGAGCTCAAGAAAATCTTTGGCGGCTAATATGTACTTGCGATCAATCGAGAACCCAGTACACACTTCGGGGCACATTGTTGACTATGTGCTCTTGCAAAAAGCGTTCGACGACATGAACCGTAACTTCAACGAGATTAGTATGACTTCGCACAGTCAAGCTATACGCAACGCTGAGCTTCAGACTATCAACAAGCACCTCATGCAACTCCTCAATTGGATTGCAACAACCAATCCACAAATCCTCGATGAATTCCAGACCACCGCGACTGCCTTCGACAAACTCATTCCGAGAGACGACGGAGCAGGCGCTTACGCGAGCCCACAGGCTTAAGAAATGCGACACGTGCGGCAAAAACTCAGAACCCTTGAGCGGCGTAGAGATGCGCAGCAAGTGGTATTGCGCAAGATGCTGGACCAGCTACGCCAACAGAAAGTGACTCATGCGCAAGCGTAGCAAGTACAAACCAAAACACGTACTACTTAATCCCGTGGGATTTGTGCTGGAGAGCATATCCCCAGTCAACAGCCACACAGCGTTCATGCTTGACCTCAAGATCAAGAACCATGGCGCGTTGGAGACACTGACCAAGGGCAAAGCCAAGCATGCTGACATTGACGTACTTATCTCTATGGTGAACATGACTGAGGCGTTTGCGCGTCTCGGCTTCGGCAAAGACTACAGCGACGTTGTTCGTGATGGCTTGCAAGCCCTGCGTGATGTAGGTAAGCGCGGAGCAGTCTCGGGTAGCTTTGTCCTTAAGGCCCATGAGATGAACGCACTGAACACCGTGATGGAGTTGCACGATGCACAGATGGACGTCGTGACCCTCAAAGATATGGACGCAGCCATTGCCCTCGTGCGTGAGGAGTACAGGCTCAAGAAGATGACACCTATATTGGAGAAACAGAAATGACCAAGATATGCGATGAATGCGAGACAGTGTCCCACTGCTCAGAACATGGCTGCATCCCGAAGCAGCAAGCCCTCGACAAGAAGGCACAGAACGCCAGAGAGTTGGGGCTGGACTATGAGCCAGCACAGCAGGAGCCTGTTGGTACATACCAAGAAATCATGCGAACAATGATTGCGCTTAGGACGGGCACAGTCGTGCAGCAACAGGCATATGAACTCATGAAAGACAAGCAACTCTACACATCCCCACCAGCACAGCGCACATGGGTTGGGCTGACGGAAGAGGAGATTATTAGATGCACCCCAACTTGGGGAGGAACGGTAGAAGATGTTGCCATCGCCATCGAAGCCAAACTCAAGGAGAAGAACACATGACTAAACTAACGCCCGTGGCAATCACTGACCACCACAAAGAACAAGCCGCAGCGATCTTGCACGAGGCACTAGACGAGAACCCTGACACGGTGATTGTGCTGTGCTTTTGGAAAGACCGAGGGCAGTTCAAGATCAAGACGTCCACCATCCCTGACCGGCTCATGCTTATCGGGGCGCTGGAAGAAGCCAAGAACAAAATCATCACGGACGGGTACGCAGCATGAGCGCAAAACGAGAATATCTATGGGCTGTTTTTAAAACAACACCGCAGAGCCCCAAACTAGTAGAAGCTGCGCTGATTTTTTACCACGCAGAAGTGCCTGTTGAGCAAGCGCGAGAGTATCTGGCAACGCTTGCTACCAAAATTAAGGAGACCGCATGACAGCAGAACAAGAAAAAGCCCTGCGAGATTATTTGCAAGAGTCGATTGTCCCGTTGATTGAACAGGTGCTTGTTAAGAAGTTGGGGCAAGCAATGTCGTTTGCGGCAGAGCAACTCGTGCAACCAAAACGCACATGGGTTGGGCTGACGGACAAAGAAATTGATGACGTTTTGGGTAGCGACATTCAAGACGAACCAAGCGGATTGTTAGAGTTTGTCCGCGCCATCGAAGCCAAACTCAAGGAGAAGAACACATGACCAAAGAAGACATCATTCAAATTGCGCGTGAGGCTGGCATACGCGATTGCACCTGCAACGGAACGCTTGGATGCCTTGAACGCTTTGCCGAGCTTATCCGTGCTGACGAGCGTGAGGCGTGTGCAAAGGTGTGTGATGCGTGGCAAGAATGGGGCGCAGATGGTGCGCTACTTGCCAAAGCCATCCGAGCAAGGAGCAACACATGAGAGAACTAGACCCCGATACGTGGCTGATGCTGGGCATCACATGGGTCCACGGACTGCTGTGTGGCTATGCCATATGGCGTGAAGACAAACGAAAGGAGGACGAATGAAAATCGCATGGACTTTCATCATTGTGATGCTGACACTGCTGACCATAAGGAGTTGTGTATGAACATCGTGCAGATGGTGACGGTATTCAAAACCCTGATGCAAGGGCCAGCCAGCCGACTTGATCTGTCAGAGCGCACTGGAGTGCCGCCGAAGACTGTGGGCAAGCTGCTTACCGAACTCAAGGCTCAGAAGATGATCTACGTCATCGACTACACCAACGAATCTGATGGCCGCAACCGGGTCAAGCTGTACACGTTCGGTGACGGCGAGGACGCACAGCCCAAGAGCTCACAGCCGCAGGAAGTGCGTAGCCGCAGGAGCTACGCTAAAAAGGTGCGGGCTATAAAAGATGCAAAGATCAAGACAACATTCGTAGGAGGTGTGTCGCTATGGCAATGACCGACTGCAAACTTACGCACGACCGCTTTGCTGTGGTCGATGTCAACAACCACTGGCGTGATGCCAAAGAGTATCCGCCACCACGGAGTGCAAAGATGCTCATGATCGACAAGAAGCTGGGCGTTGCAGTCCTTGGCTCGTGGAGAGATGCCGATGGCTGGACACACTGGGCACCACTGCCTACGTTCAAGCGAGACGATGTATGAGTGAATCTGCCCGCAGACGAGTTATGCACACGCATGCCATCCGGGCGCTGTTGCTGGCGACTGACGATGGCCTTACTACTGGTGAGCTGGCCAAGTCGCTTGGCGTAACCTCGTCATATGTGAACGGCATTCTCACAGATACGTACGGCTTTTACATCGACAGATATGCCACGTTACCCAGTAAAACTCTCGCACCTGTGTGGGCGTGCGTAGTGGTTCCACCTAATTGCCCCCGACCAACCCAAAAGGAGAAAGACGATGAGTAACGCACTAGACGTGCAAGTTGACGGCAGTCACTACAAGGACATGGCCATTCAACCAGCAGAGTTTATACACGCCAACAACATTGGCTACATGGAGGGCAACGTCATCAAGTACGTGTCCAGATGGAAAAAGAAGAACGGCATCAAAGACTTGGAGAAAGCCAAGCACTACGTCGAACTACTAATTGAATTGGAGATTCGCGCATGCTCAAAGAACTGATGCACGCCATGATTGGCCACAGCGCACAAAACGCAGCGCAAGGTGTACTGACCACCTCTGGCTTGGGTGCGTCCATGCAGAATTCAATCCTCGGGCACTCAGTCCAAGCTAGGCTAACCCGGAGCAAAAAAATCTTCAGTGGCAACATTGAAGTGCAGCAAGTGGCCAACGGCTATGTAGTCAACATCGGCACCAAGGAAGGCTACGAGTACGAGACGCACATCGCGCAGACAATTACTGAAGTCAACGAGATCATTGCAGCAGCGATGGTCGCATTCCAACTGGAGAAATAATGAGCATCAAACAATGGCTGCGTAACTGGCTTATGTCATCCGACGCGATAGTTGCAAAAGAGGGTATAGGCGGCAGACTGTCTGAGGAAGACTCCATGCTGAGCTTTGCGGTTATCAGAGCCACCAACGGCTACATAATCAAGGCATCGCAGTACAAGCCACAGCAGCGCGGCCCTGACTGGCAGCACCAACTCTACATCGTCAAGGACGACGAGAAAATCCCGGACGTCATCGCCCGTATCATGGCAATAAACGCATTGGAGAAATAATGAGCGTAGATCAAATTGAACTGTGGCACAGACGTGCCAGACCCCAGCCAACCGAAGAAGACTTCAGCATCCAGCTGGGTTGCCACTTTGAAGAGATCGTAGAGATGATCGACACCCTTGACTTCAGCTCTGATGGTGTGGAGTACGAGGTTCGCTCGACCAGAGTAGCCCTCAACGCATTGGCACGCATGCTCAAGAGCGGCGAGCTGGCTGCAACCATTAACGACCGCAAGGAGTTCCTCGACTCGCTGGCAGATCAAGTCGTTACAGCCATTGGTGCTGGCTACTGTGCTGGCATGAAGACTGCTGATGCTGTGGCCGCTGTGAACCGTAGCAACTACAGCAAGTTCGACAAGAACGGCTACCCCATCTTCAACGAGAACGGCAAGATAGCCAAAGGCCCGGACTATGCACCACCCAACCTTGAGGGCATGTACTGATGACACCCGTATACATTGACTTTGAAAGTTTCTGGAGCACGACTCACACGCTGAGTCGTATGTCCCCCACTGAGTACGTACAGCATCCAGACACTGAGATCATCTCGGTGGCTATTCGTGAGGGCGATGAGCCTACATACGTGCTGTTCGGTGAGGACAAGATCAGAAGACACATGCAGGACATGGACTGGAGCGACAAGATCGCAATTGGTCACAACATGTCTGGCTTCGATGCGATGATCCTTGCATGGCGGCTCGGCATCAACCCGAAGATGTACGGCTGCACTGCTGCCATGGCACGTTCCAAATACAGCAAGACAGGCGCATCCGTTGGCGGCAAGTTCCTCACTGGCGTGTCGCTCAAGAAGCTGGCCGCTGAGTTGAAGGTCGGTGCCAAGCTAGACCTCGAAGCCACGAACACCAAGGGCAAGCACCTGTGTGACTTCAGCCCTGATGAGCTAGCTCAGATGGAAGAGTACAACAAGGTGGACACTGACCTGTGCGCTGCGTTGTTCAAGAAGCTGGCCAAGGGTTTCCCCAAGGCAGAGCTGATGCACATCGACATGACTACACGCATGCTTGTGGAGCCTAAGTTCCAACTCGACTACGCCATGGTTAACAAGGCGCTGGAAGATGTGAAGGCTGAGAAGGCCAAGTCACTCAACGATCTATACGACTTGCTGTTTACGCAAGCTGAGTCAGTGGCCCGTAAGCTGGAGGGTGACCCCACAGACCCCGAAGAATATGTACGCATGACCATGGCAAGCGCCGCCAAGTTCGGTGAGTTGCTTACGTCTCGCGGTGTCGAAGTTCCCATGAAGCAGTCGCCCACCAACCCGGCCAAGATGACACCTGCACTGGCCAAGACTGACGATGCGTTCATCGCACTGCAAGACCACGAAGACCCGATCATCGCTGCTGCTGCCCGTGTGCGCCTTGAGGTCAAGTCCACCCTGCTGGAGACTAGGCTGCAAGCGTTCATCAAGGCCGCTGACGCATGCGGCGGTCGCCTACCCGTGCCGCTCAAGTACGCTGGTGCAGACACCACTGGTCGCTGGTCTGGTGAGCAGTACAACATGCAGAACCTGCCGCGCATCAACCCCAAGAAGCCCAAGGCATCCGACGCCCTGCGTAACTCACTGCGTGCCCCCAAGGGTCACAAGATCGTAGTAGCTGACTTGTCCGGCATCGAGTTGCGGGTCAACCACTTCCTGTGGAAGGTCAAGCAGTCCATGGACTTGTATCAAGCTGACGTTGAGGCTGACCTGTACAAATCGTTTGCTGCTGCACGCTACGGCATCGACGAGAGCGAGGTCACCAAAGATCAGCGACAGCTGGCCAAGATCGCTCAGTTGGGTCTGGGCTTCGGTGCTGGTGCGCCTACGTTCCGCAAGGTGGCCAAGCTCATGGGCGGTCTTGACTTGTCAGAAGCTGAGTCCCTTGAAGTTGTGACTGCATGGCGTGACACGTACCATGACATCGTCAAAGGCTGGAAGTCGTTTCAGTCTAGTCTGCCAAGCATTCAGCAGGGTATCGAGACAGCCATCGACCCGTGGGGCCTGTGCGTTACCGAGAAGCACGCTGTGCGGCTGCCGTCCGGTCGCAAGATTCACTACCCCGGCCTGACCAAAGAGTCGGACAACGGCAAGACCGAATGGTGGTACGGCAGTGGCCGCTCACGAGCTCGCATCTACGCTGGAAAAGGCGTTGAGAACTTGGTGCAAGCCCTTGCCCGTGATGTGATTGCGGAGCATGCGCTGACGATGTTCAAGCGTACGAAGTTCCGTCCGTCGCTGGCTGTCCATGACGAGTTGGTTTACATCGTTCCTGAGACTGTGGCTCAAGATGTGCTCGACGAATTGCAGGGCATCATGCGCAAAGGTGTGTCGTGGTGGCCTGAGCTAATCACATGGTCTGAGGGTGATCTGGGTGACACGTACGGTGCAGTGAAATAATTGTTGACAGCACTCACCATGCTGCTACGATATAGTTTCAGAACACAAAGCCCCAACCGTCAAATGACGCATTGGGGCATCACCGCATTGGAATGACATGACAAACCCAGCATGGACGTATTCGCAACTGGATACGTTCGAGACCTGCCCAAGGAAGTTCTACCACCTCAAGGTCAAGCGCGACATCGTTGAGCCGCCTACGGTACACACCGAGTGGGGTACAAGGGTACACACTGCCTTTGAGGATTTCATCAAGGACGGCGTCATGCTGCCGGATGGCATGGACCAGTGGCAGAAGCTGGCGTTCAAACTCGCTGCCCTGCCGGGCCAGAAGTTGTGCGAAAAGGAATACGCCCTCGACCGCAACTTCCAACCCACCGCATGGAAGGGCGCATGGACTCGTGGCATCGCTGACTTGGTTGTCATACACGGCAAGAACGCTGTGGTAGCGGACTACAAGACCGGCAAGCGCAAGCCCACCGAGCAGCTAGACCTGTACGCCAACTACGTGTTCGCTCACCACCCCGAGGTCAACAAAGTTACCACGGGTTTCATCTGGCTCAAGGAAAAGAAGATCGACTGGAAGCCTGTGGAGCGCAAGGAAGTGCCCATCATCTGGCAGGGGTTCGTGCCCCGTGTGGCCAAGCTGGAGTCTGCATACGAGCGAGACAAGTGGCCAGCCAAAACGTCAGGGCTGTGTAAGGCGTGGTGCCCAGTATTGAGCTGTGAATTCAACGGGAGGAAGAATGGCTAAAACCCCAGAGGGCGTTGTCAAAGACGCTTGCAAGAAGTTTCTCAAAGAGCGCGGCGCATGGTTCTTTATGCCCGTGTCCAACGGCATGGGACAGGTTGGCATTCCTGACATCATCATTTGCTACCGTGGACTGTTCGTGGCCATTGAGACCAAGGCTCCGGGTAAGCGTAACCAGACAACAGCCAACCAAGATCGAGTCATTGAGGCCATACAAAAAGCTGAAGGATTTGCTTGGGTAGTGGACAATCCTGATGACATGAAAACCCTGTTCAATTCAATTGACGTCTACTTAAAAATGGAGAGACCAAATGACCAAGTCAACCGCCCGCAAACTTGAATACCAAAAAGCCTACAACGCTCGCCCTGAAGAAGTGGCCAAGCGTGTGAAGAACAACGCTGCACGGCGCGAAGCTATCAAAGATGGCAAGGCCAAGGTAGGCGATGGTAAGGACGTAGCCCACAAGAAGTCACTGGAGAACGGTGGCGGCAACCACAAGGGCAACGTAACTGTGCAAGACCGAACAACCAACCGTGGATGGAGGAAGGGCAGTGGCAGTTACAACCCCGATAAGTGAACGTGGCGGCGAATGGCGACGACCAGCGCCACGCTCAATTGTTCCTCCGGAAATGTGGTTTGGTCGCAGAGTTCCAGACGGTGTATCCGCCATCTCGATGATGCGCGACTACCTCAGTGACCAGCTCATGGTTCGCTGGCGCGTCAAGGGAGACCCTGACATCCATGAGATGCCATTTGAACAAACCGACGAAGGAGTCACAGCAGCTCTGGCTGCAATGAAACTCACATGCTGATACACAAAGATAAAAAAGCAGTCGTACTCAAGCTTCGCAACCCGACAAGAGTAACGACTGTCATACCAACCTCAGTGTTGGTCGAACACAAAGGCGCGACACTGGTAGCAGTGCCACACAGACCCGATGAAACTCGGGTGCTGCGTAACTTGGGCTTCGAGGTTCCTGACCCCATGCCCATGCACTATGACTGGCCCAAGGTCAGTGGTAGGCACAGTCCGTTCTCCGCTCAACTGGAGACGGCTTCATTTCTGTCCATGAACAGCCGTGCGTTCTGCCTCAACGGCATGGGCACTGGCAAGACCAACAGCGCACTGTGGGCGTACGACTACCTGCGTCGTACCAAGACAGTCAAGAAGATGCTCGTTGTGTGTCCACTGTCTACCATGGAGCGTACGTGGGCTGACTCGGTGTTCCAGACGTTCCCGCACTTAGACTGCGTGGTACTGCATGGCTCACGGGACAGACGCAACAAGCTGCTCAAGCAAGACGTGCATGTCTACGTCATCAACATCGACGGGCTGGCTACCATCAAAGACGAGCTGGCCAAGCGCCCTGACATTGACCTGATCGTAGTAGACGAACTTGCGTTGGCACGTAACTCTGGCACTGACCGCTGGAAGATTCTGAACACCATCTGCAACAAGCAGTCCACACGCCGTGTGTGGGGCATGACGGGGTCTCCGACTCCCAACGCTCCTACCGACGCATGGGCGCAATGCAAGCTGGTGACACCTGATAACTCCAGCGTACCCAAGTACTTCAGTGCGTTCCGTGACCGCGTTATGCGGCAGATCACACCGTTCAAGTGGGCAGCTAGGCAGGACGCCAACGACGCCGTGTATCAGATGATGCAGCCAGCTATCCGATTCTCGCTGGATGACTGCGTTGACTTACCCGAGCAGACGTTCATCACCCGTGATGTGGCCCTCACCAAGGAGCAGGATAAGGCGTACAAGGACATGATGAACAAGCTGGCTACCGAGTACTCTGGTGGGCAGATTCTGGCTGTCAATGAGGCTGTGAAGGCCAACAAGTTAATCCAGATCGCATGTGGTGTCGCGTACGGGACAGGGGGCGAAGAAGTCGTCATCCCATCCAAGCCTCGCATGGACGTCCTCAAGGAAATTATCGAGGAGTCAGAGGGCAAGGTCATCGTGTTCGTGCCACTGACAGGCGCTCTGGAAAGCGTGGCGTCAGAACTGCGTAAGGACTGGGCGGTAGAAACGGTGCATGGCGGAACTAGCAAGTCCGAGCGCGACAGAATTTTTGGTGAGTTTCAACGTGGCCTTGACCCTCGTGTGTTGGTAGCTAACGCATCGACCATGAGCCATGGACTGACACTGACGGCAGCAACCACCATCGTGTGGTACGCCCCGGTTCACTCGAATGAAACTTACGAACAGGCTTGTGCTCGCGTAAGGCGACCGGGCCAGACAAGAACCACAGTGATCGTTCACATTGCAGGTACGGATGTTGAGCGGCGTGTGTATAAGAGACTGCAAGACAAACAGTCTATGCAGGGTGTGTTACTCGACATGATGAAAGAGCGGATAGACCAATGAAATTATCGGAAGCAGTCACGCTGTACATACAGCTACGTGACAAGAAAGCGCAAATGAAGTCTGACTTCGACGCTTCGGTTGCCCCCATCAATGACAAGATGGAAAAGCTCGAAGCCAAGCTGTTGGACGTATTCAACAAGACCGGCATGGACTCAGTGAAGACTGAGTTTGGTACGGCTTACACCGCTGTGCGTACAACCGCCAGCGTTGCAGATCGTGAAGCCTTCATGGAGTTTGTGAAGGCCAACGAAGAGTGGAGCTTGATCGAGGTGCGGGCTGCAAAGACCGCCATTGAACAGTTCCGCGACAACAACGACAACGAGTTACCACCGGGCATAAATATTCGCTCAGAGCGCGTTGTCAACATCCGCCGTTCGGCATAAACTCCTGTTCCCTCAACCGAGAAAATTATGAACATCATTCCATTCGACTCTGGCAGCAACCTGCCCTCTTTCCTCAAAAAAGTTGACATCGCTGCGCTCAACTCCGACCTGACAGCTCACGCTGGTGGCGGCTTTCCAGTCATCTCCATCAAGGGCAAAGTGTTTGCAGTTGTCCGCGACGGCGAGCGCGAAATCCAGATGAACCCCAAAGACCCAGACAGCGCTGCTACCAGCCTGAACGTGGTGTTGCTTAAAGCCAACAAGGGCACCAGCAAGGTGTTCTACATCAAGGGCTACGACAAGGACAGCGAAGGTCAGAAGCCTGATTGCTACTCCAACGATGGTGTTGAGCCAGCGGCTGACGCGCAGAACAAGCAAGCTAAGAAGTGCGCTACCTGCCCACACAACCAGTGGGGCTCGCGTGTCTCCGAGAAGGGTGCTACCAAGGGCAAGGCTTGCTCCGACGCCGTCCGTCTGGCCGTGGCTCCTGCTGGTCAGATCAACGACGCCATGCTACTGCGTGTGCCACCTGCATCTATCAAAGCACTGGGCGAGTACGGTCAGATGTTGTCAAAGCGCGGCTATGCCTACAACATGGTTTTCACCAAGATTGGCTTCGACTTGCAAGCTGAGTCTCCCAAGCTGACCTTCACCGCTGTCGGTTCTCTGGACGATGATGGTTATGCCCAAGTCCAAGAGATCGCTGCGTCTGACGTGGTGTCCAACATCCTCGGCTCGTCCATTGCTGCTGCAGTTGCTGCTGAAGCCCCTGCTGCCGCTGAGGAAGAGGAAGCCCCTGCTCCAGTGGCTAAACCCAAGGCCAAGCCTGTAGTGGAAGCGCCTGCTGAGGAAGAAGCCCCTGCACCTGTGGCCAAGCCCAAAGCTGCTGCCAAGCCAGCTCCTAAGCCAGCCGTTGTTGAAGACGACATGGACCTCGACCTCGACGGTATCAGCTTCGACGACTGATTTAGTGGGGGAAAGCAAATGCTGCGGTGACGCATGGCCCATAGCCATGAAGGTTGCAGTACAGTTAGTACCCCACACCCCCAACGCAACATTAACCTAGGAAAAATCATGAACTACCAAATCAAACTCGACATGAACATGGACGCCAACTCCCTCAACACCCTGCTTGGTGCATTGGGTAGCGGCCCACATAACTTCGTGCGTCCCATCATTGACAACATCTTGGCTCAGGCCAAGGAGCAGGAAGAAGCCGCACGCAACGCAGCTCCTACGGACGTTGAAGCAATCCCACAAGACGACGTTTCCGCTGGCGGCACAGACTAAAAAGGGGTAATCTCTTGGAGCCCGCTCTGGCGGGCTTTTTCCTTTTTTGGAGTAGTCATGCGTTGCAAAAATACAACAAGGGGTGCTGTATGAACACCCTAGAGTTCCTCAAATCAATACTGCCGGAGTTCGGCATTCATTACCTTGCCCTGTTCAAAGAGGGCTACAAATTCCCGGCTCACAAGGTCTACACCGACCTCGAGACAATGGCCGAAGCCATCGAAGGTATGGCTGGCAGCAAACAGTTGTCGGTGTACCACGCGTGTGCGTCCTATCAAAAAGCCGTGATCGAGTTGGACGAGCTCGACGTCAAAGGCAACCCCAAGCGCAAGTACCGCATCCCGGAGAACTGGGACAAGGCCAAGGCGTTCTGGGTGGACGTTGACTGCGGCCAAGAGAAGTTTGACAAGGGGCAGGGCTACCTGACCAAGAAAGACGCTTGCGTGGCCATGGCCAAGTTCGCCAAGGAAGTTGGTATCCCGCGCCCCATGCTGGTGGATTCCGGCAACGGTGTGCATGCCTACTGGCCGCTGACCCATGAGATCGGCCACGAGCTGTGGCGCAAGGTGGCTACAGTTCTCAAGGCTACGCTGGCCCACGCCAAGGTCATTGCTGACCCAACACGTACGGCTGACTTCAGCTCCATCCTGCGCCCAGTGGGTTCGACCAACCGCAAGAACGGCGAGGCCAAGACAGTAAAGCTGCTGGCTGACTGTGAAGCTGTTGACCCCAAAGAATTTGCGGTAACGCTGTTTGCGTTCGCCAAGGCCAACGGCGTCAAGCCCGTCAAAGAGACGCCCAAGAAACAGTATCAGCCGACTGATCTTAATTCTGACCTGACCGCCCACCTAACGCAGTACCCTGAAGTTCCAGTTGATTCAGCCGTCATGGCAGACAAGTGCCAGCAAGCCGGGAAGATGCGCGACACCATGGGTGATGTGGAGTATGAGGTCTGGCGTCGTGTCATCGGATTGCTGACATTCTGTGAGGGTGGTCGTGAGACTGCCGAAGCGTGGACGTCCAAGCGTGAAGCTACTGGCCATGACAGCCTTGACTGGGACATCAAGTACGACTCGTGGAACGCTGGCCCCACCACCTGCGAATCGTTTCAAGCATGCAACCCTGACGGCTGCAACGGCTGCGCGTTCAAGGGCAAGGTCACTACACCGCTCCAGCTTGGCCGAGTAATCCCCGAGCCCGAGGCGACGGTCGAAGAGACTGTTACCGAGGAAGGTGTTGGAGAGCAAGCGACCATACCCGCACTGCCTCGCGGCTACCAGTGGGACGCCGGGCTGCTGAGTCGACTCATCCCTGACAAGGAAGGCGTGCTGCAGATTTTCCCGTTCTGTGAGAACCTGTTCTATCCAACGACTCGTATCCGTGGTGAAGACGGCACGTTCCGTTATGGCATCCGGCTGCACCTACCCGACAAGCGCATCCGCGACTTTGAGATTTCAGGTGAGTCCGTGGCGTCACCAACGGATTTGCTGAGGGCTATGGCCCGATACGAGCTCACGAAGAGCAACCACAAAAACGCTGGAGAGCACATGGCAGCATATCTGCTGGACCAACTGCAGTCCTTAAAGCGCAGCATCACAGAGACCAACACCATGACGGCCTTTGGCTGGAAGGATGACTACAAGTCGTTCCTGATCGGGGAGACCCTGTTCAACCAAGACGGCACCGAGCGCAAAGTGCTGGTCGGCGGCAATGCCAAGGAGCGTGCCAACGCATTCAAGAACGGTCGCGGCAGCTTGGAAGGCTACGCCGAGGCCATGAACTTCATGTACAACAGGCCAGAGGCCGTTCACTGGCAATACACCGTATGCGCTGGCTGGGGCTCACTGGTATCACACCACTGCGAAGACCTGTACAAGGGCTTGATTCTGGCTCTGCAAGGCGGCAAGTCTGGTCGCGGCAAGACCACTGCATGTCACGCTGCGCTGGCTGCGTTCGGCAACCCTGAGAAGATGACGCTCAACTCCAAGGAAGGCTTCACCACCAATGCGCTGTGGGCTACGCTGGGCGTATACAACAATATCCCCGTGCTGGCTGACGAGCTGACCAACATGGAAGCTGGCGTCTTCAGTGATGTGGCCTACGGCGTATCCAACGGCCAAGAGAAGGTTCGTCTCACATCCAAGGGCGGCGGCGTGGTGTTCGCCAAGTCATCCGAGTGGCGGCTGAACGTGTATGTGACTGGTAACCGTGACTTCTACGGACTGCTGGCTGCTAACCAAGCCAACTCACAGGCCGAGGCCGTGCGTCTGATTCAGCTCAACGTGGACCGCTACGACCCGCTGATGCTTGTAGATCGTGCAGAGTACCCAGACACCGAAGAGGGTGAGGACGCATGGAGATCAGCGTCTGCCATGGTAGCCGCTGAGAACATCAAGAAGATGACTGCCAACTCCGGCCATGCAGGTGCTGCCATGGTCAAGTACATTCTGGCCAACGAAGCTGAGGTCTACCGCGACATGCAGACCATGCTGGGCAAGTTCACTGAGGTGCTGTCCAACCCCAAGTTCCGTTTCTACCGAGCACACAGCGCATGCACCATCGTGATTGCGAAGATCGCCAAGAAGCTTGGCATTGTGGACTTCGACATCCGTGAGCTGTACAAGTTCACTGTCAGTCTGCTGCGTGACCTGTCTGAGTCGGTCGAAGAGAACAACACCGTGTCGTCTGAGGATGCGTTCCAACGCATGGTCGGCATGTTGAGCCAGCGCATCATCGTCACAACAGAGTGCCGCGACAGCCGTGATGGTCGTGGGCCTGAGACCCCACGCAACCGAGTCAATGGGCCAATCGCCGGGCGCTACATCCTAGGAACCGCCAACAGCAAAGAGCTGGCCGGGCGTCTGATAATGTCTCAAAAGGAAGTGCGCGAATGGTGTATGGCTCACCGCATGGACTACCATTCAATGGTGGCCAGCATCAAGGAAGCCGGTGCTTTGGTGTCTCAAGGTGAGAAGTTTGTCATCACCCGTGGAACTGACTGCACGTCGCAGCAGACCCGCTGCATTGTCATAGACACACGCCGCCTGAATGCAGATTCGGCTACACCAGTATTGACATTGGTGACTAGCCAGTTTGACGGTGACGTCGCCAACGATGTATGATTCCCCCGCTGATTGTCATGTCAGCTCCTTAGTGTTGAGGAACCTTAGCCCCCGAGTCGAAAGGCCCGGGGGTTTTTTTATCACTTGCCTTTGGCCAGACACTTGCCAGCAGCTTTGCATTTGGCAGGACTCTTGCAGCCGGGGCATGGCTTGAAGGGTGCAGCTTTCTTGCCAGCTTTTGCGGGGGCCTTGGCCATCATCATTTTTCCGTACATCATGGTGGTTCTCCTTATTTCATCTTCGAGGTGGACTTCTTACCCTCGTACTTCTTTTCCATGGCGGCATAGGCTTTCTTGCCGCCTGCCATCTTCTTCTCTTTGGCTTCCATCATCTTGGACTCGCCTTTGCCGAACGGGTTCGGCTTCTTTGCTTTCATCATGGGATTCTCCAGTTGGGGTTAACGGTGCTTCGCGGTTTTTGCAGCTATCTTTTTGGGTTGCGCTACAAACTGTTTCCCCGCAGCTTTGCCAGCGCGTTTCGCACGCGTTGTTGCAGCATACTCAGCAGGGCTAAGGCTTTTGATTGCAGACTCAGGTAGATACCTTTCGCCCGTGTCAGATGATCGTTTTCCACTTTTGGTTCTCCAGTTCTGGTCAGTCCAGTCTTTGAGGGATTTTTGAGGGGCTTTCAATCTCTGTACCCCCCGCCAGCGGCCTTGTACTTCTTGGCCACAAGCTGCGCCTTGCGAGCGCTCCACTGTCCTGCACCAGTGCCTTGTGTGGCAGCGGCCTTGACCTGTGACACGATCCGCTTGCGCAGCTCGGGCTTGGTGTAGTTGCCAGCGGCGTTCACCGTGGACTTAGATTTGGTTGCCATGTCAGCACTTCCATGCACGCAACGATTTGTTGATGCGGCTGTTGGGGTCTTTGGCAGTCTTGGCGCTGGTCAGCTTCTCCTTCATGCCTTCCATACGGGCACAGAACGAGTCACGTCGTGGGCCACCCTCTGGCTGAGGAGCCTTGAGCCCCGGCTTGCCGGGATTCGCCTTGTTGTAGGACGCACGCCCCTTGGCGTTGAGCCCGCCCTTTTCGGACTTGCCCTCTTTGCGCTGCCATGCAGGTGTCTTGGCCATGGTTACTCCTCAATTTTCAGCTATGGATTCTGCCAGTTTGCGCTGACCTTCGCGATACTGTACACCACCAACGGTGCGCTGCTCACGAGCCTTCTGCTCCTGCGGTGCTTTCAGCAGTGCTGACACTGGCTGCGACTGCAAGCCGTTACGCTGGCGAGTCTGCTGGAGTTTCGTCCATGCAGCACGGGCTTCAGCCATGCCTTGAGTGTCTTTTTCACGGACAGCCTTGGCGTAGTCGTTCTTGATGCGCTTGGTACGATCATTGAAGTTCTCAGTGATGTCACGCATGCGGTTCTGGCGCTCGTAGGTCACAGCTTGCTTCACAGCTGGCACACCCAATCCAGTCAGCACTGTGTCGATTGCGCCGATTTCGCTGTCTGGCAAAACCACATCACCGTTGCGGCGAGTCATACCTTCGGCAGCTTGACGGCCAGCCTTGAGTGCGTCGGACACACCCTTGGGCATGACACGCTCAACACCCTTGTAGTAGTCACCGTCGAGAATCAGGCCGAGGCCATCAATAATGCGAGACGACATGCCCAGAGCAGCACCGCCCATCAATGTACCGAACGCCTCGGCGCGGCCTGCGTTGGTGCTCAAGTCAGCATCACTGAATGGCATGATGGACAGCATGTTGCCAGCGCCAATCTTGCCGGACAAGTCCATGCCCACAACAGTAGGAGCACCGCGCATAATCATGTCAGCCCACTCTGGGCCAAGCGCCTTGCGCATCTCAGCGGTCAGGTCGTATGGCTCGTCTTCGTCGCCGAAGGCGCTCAGGATTGCAGAGATGGCAGCATAGCCGGGCAAGCCCATCATGCCAGCAAACACCGCAGTGTGGCCAAGTGAGTAGCCCAGAGTCTTCAAGGCAGCAGCACGCTCGTCTGGCTTGGTGAACGCGTCACGAATCAGCTTGGTGTAGAACGCGATCTGAATCAGTTGGAACTTGCGGAATTGCAAAGCCACCTTACCCCACTGGGTGTTGAACGCACGAGGAGCGTTGAAGGCGGTGTAGTCGCCATGGGTGTCAGTCAGGATGTCAGCAGCGTACTGCGTTGCCTTGGCAGCGTCCTTGGTCTTAGCGTACTCCAGACGGTAGGCGGCAATGGCAGTAGACAGTCGGTTGACCGCTTCAGTTTTCTGCACGGCCATGCGCATGCCCTTGTTCAGGCGTTGTGCGAACGCGCTGAGCTTGCCGTCAGCCTCAACCTTGTACTCGTTGATCTCAGTGGCCAGACCGATGTCGATCTTGCCTTGGTTGACCAGCTCGTTAATCGCAGTACGCACGTCGGCGGGCACCTTGGAGAAGTCAAACTGCTGATCGAACAGCTTCACATCTTTAAACAGCGGGCCCAACTCAGTGTAGGCTTTGGCCATCTCGGCAGCGGCCTTGGTGTAGTCATGGCGACCTGCCATGGCAGGCAGCGACATCATGAACGGCTGTGTCAAGTTCTGCAGGTAGTACGCAGGGCTGGAAGCCAAGAAGAACTTGGATGCCATGTTGGTCAAGCCGCTGATAAATGGGCTTGGCTGTGGGTCTAGCGTACCTGCATAGCGCTGGGTCAGCTCGTCAAAGATTTCCGACTTGCGTTCGCGGTCACCCTTGCGTGACTGGTTGCGCATCTGCTGCAGAGCGTCCTGAATCTTAGGCTCAAACTCAACGCTGGCCAAGAAGTTGGCATCAGCACGACCTTGCTGGGTAAACGACTGGAGCATGTCCACTTCACCGGCCACACCACGACGACGCATCTCAGACTTGCGAGCACTACCCTCAGCCAAAGCCTCCAAGTACAACTGGTTGATGATGTTGAGCAGCTTGCCAGCAGTCGGGTCGATCTTGCCGTCCTCTCGGGTGTTTTGTAGAGTCACAGCCGAGCGCATCTTTGTCAGCGCGGGCATCAAAGCGTTTTTGCTGAAGTCATCCATGGCTTCGGCACGCTTAACAATATTGACGTTTAAGTTTGGGTACTCTTCAGCCAGTGAGTCTTTTAAGTTTCTACCTGTCCACTTAGTATCTACAAACGACACGCTGTAGTGGTTTGGGTCAGACTCTAGTTTCTGAATAGTTTCTGTGTCTTCTTTCTCTTTAGCAGCCTGAAACGCATCAGATTCCGCAACCACTGCGTAAGTACCAGTGCGCTTGATGGGCGCATAAGGCATACCCTCGCGAATGCGGAACAGTGTCTGGAAGCGCTTGAGCGTAGCGGCTTTTTCTGATTTTAGTTTGGCCAGTCGCTCTTCCGCATCAGCTTTTGATTTGCTGTCTGTGGCAGTGTTTACAACATCTTGAGCTGCCTTAATCATGGCGTCGTACTCAGAGTTGGTAGCCTCCAAGACAATCTTCTTCTTGTTGGACAGCGTGGCGTCGCCATGAGCAAACACGTCCTTGACGAACTGCTGAGCCTTGGGTTTCAGCTTGTCAAACATAGCCTTCATCGCCGGGTCAGCTTTGAACTTGGCCGTGTCGTAGCCCCACTTGCCTGTGCGGGTAGATTCAAACAAGAACTCGTTGACCGAGCCGGGGCCACTGCCCTTGGCGTCTTCCTCAATGGACGCATAGCGGTCGGCGATCTTTTCGATCTTGCGTTCCTCTTCACTGACCTTGGCATTACGTGAAGCAAGGCGGTCGGAGAAAGTCTGAGCAGCAGGCAGGCCAGCGGCAACGGCACGCTTGACCAAGTCACTGGTAAAGACGGCATAGTCAAGGTACTTGCCACCCAGATCGCCGAGGGCTTCAGTTACACGCTTCACCGGCTGCTGAGACATCTTCGGCAGCTTAGCAATGTTGCGGTCGATCAGGCCTTGACGGTTAGTCGGTGCATTCTTGCCGAACTTCATGCCGGTCAGTTTGCCCGCAGTGGCGCTAAATAGCGCGTTGGCTTCAGCACGCAGCGCCGCAGCTTCGGCTGGGTCTTTGGTTTTGTCAGCCTTGTCCAACAGCTTGATGGCACGGTTATTGGCGGTGTCAACTCGTGTCGTACCGGCTTTTCCCTTTAGCTGACCGCGCTTGCCCAACTCAACCATGTCGCTACCAAACTTCATGCGCTGGCGGTCAGCAGCGACTTCGGAGCCGACGCGGAAGATGTTCTTGTCGTCGAAGATGACGAGGTTGCGGGTCTTGGCGGCTTCGCCTATTGAAATATTCGACTCGTTAGCCTCTATCCACGCCAGCCTTTCTCCCCATGGAGTAGCCGCGCCTCTTTTCTCCGCGCCTTTACGCTCAGCAGCTTCGTCAAACTTCAGCTCAAATCTCGCAGACGACTCTTTGGCATTGTTGAACATAAGCTCAACAAAATCGTCTACGCGCTGTTTAGTCTCGCGTTTTACCGTCGCCAGCCCCTCGAACGCGATGTCGCGCAGGGTGTTGAACTTCAAGCTGGCGTCGTTGTCCCCGTCCTTAAACGCTTTGCGTGCCAAGTCCGAAAGCTGGTCCCAGTCGTATCTCGTACCGTCATGGGTAACTTCGCGCTTACCGCCACGACTCTTTGCGTCCAAGAACTGAATGCCTTTGATGCCCATGGAGTCAAGGAACAAAGAGGCAACCTTTTTACCGGGCTGACCGACGTAGTCGTCAATACCCCAGAACTCAGACACGGCCCCCTCATTCTTCTCAAGGAAGCGCAGGCCGCGATACAAGTCTTCGCCAGTCAAGTCGCCAATGTCTTCCACATTTTGTTGGTACTGATCGGCCAGAGCTTCTTGCAGGCCTTGCGGCATGAGCATGCCCAGCTTTTTCAAGATGGCAGGCTGCTCACTCAGGGGTCGATCCCAGTCCAAAGTCTCTTCGGGTGTCACGGCTGTGTCAACGCGCATCAAAGTGCCTTCTGGCCCCGTTGTTTTAGAACTACCACCGCTTTTTCTAGCCACATCAGCAGACCAGTAGCCCTTGGCAATACCAGTGCGTTGGGCTAAGTACGTGCCCCAGCCATAAGCCTGTGCGCCTTCACCAGTGCCCATGAACTCGTTACTAAATTTGCGGAAATCAGCAGCAGTGCCGTGCCATGTGCCGTTGATCTCCAGACGAGCAGCACCAAAGGCCAAATTGACCACGTCTTGTGCGTTCATGGACTCAGGCTTCATGCCCAGTCTACGCACAGCAACTTTAAACGCAGCCCACAAAGTACGGAACCAAGATGTAAGAGCTGCAGAATTTTTCGAGCCCGCAGTTGGGTCAATGCCAGCTTCCATGGCTTCTTCAATGAAGTAAGCCAGCATTTCGGAACGGCGGTCTTCTTGTTTTGTACCGGCGGCTTGAACTCGCTCAACAGCGTTCAGTGCCAGTTCGGACTCGATGGAGCCGTCGTCTTTTCTGGCCCAAGTAAGGATTTGCTGGGTCAGCTTGTCGTATTGAGCTTTAGGCAGCAGCTTCTCCAAACCCAAGTGTGCTCCGACTTCATGCATGAACTTGGCACGGCCAGCACCCTTTTGGATGCGGTTGGCAATCAGGTACGCACGGCCATTTACGGCCACGCCATAAGCGCCTTCAAGGGCAATACCGGCACCCACAGCGCGGACCATCTTGTCAGGTGAACGCAGCAAGTCTTCAATGGAGTCAACTACCAGCAACTTACGACCGGGGATATCCGCACGGATAAAGTCCTTAAGCTCGGCTAGCAGTTCTTTGGCGGTGTAGGGGTTCTTGGCTATTGCGGGCTTGATGTCGCCCTCCTTGCCAAACTTCATTCCACCTCTAGCCAACTTAATCAGCTCAAGCTCAACGTCGCCACGCTCCCAGTTGCCTTCACCGAAGCCGATAAAGGTGTTCTGCTGGGCCTTGGTCAGGTCAGCAAACTTGGGGGCCTCTGGGAAGTCAGCAGCGACTACATCCCACGCTTGAGCGGCTTGTTCTGCTTGGGTGAGGATGACGGCTGGGACTTGGGCTTTACCTTCTGCGGCAGGCTTTGGGGCACGCCGTACTTGTCGGCCCACTTCTTTGCCAGCTTCGGCTTTTGGCTGAACAGGTACCCCTGCTGGGCTTTCGACTTGAACGGCATTGGTCTTCTCCAGTTTGGCCAGTTTGACTGACAACTCTTTGGTCTGCCCGCTTTGGAACGCCACAGTAACAGTAGTCGCATCGCCGTCGCCAGCGAAGCTCTTAACCACGCCAGTGCCCAGTTTAGGGTTCTTGACAGTATCGCCAACGGCAAGGCCGTTACGGTCAGCCTGCAGCTTGGCCGCACGCTCGGCGCGGAACTTGGCAGCTTCGGCTTCCTTGGCGGCGTCTTTTTCTTCGGCAGCAACTTGAGCAACTTCTGTCTTGGCTTTGCGTTTCTGCTTCTTGGGCGCGGTAGCCTCAGACTCCGGCTTAGCTTCGTAGCTGGACACAATGGCTTGGTACTGAGCAGTCAGCTCTTCAATGCGGGCAGTGGTAGCTGCCACAACTTCAGGCACGCCAATCTGTTCCATCTCGGCTGCAACTTCGCGCAAGTCAGCAATCTTGTCAGCAAGAGTTACCAAGTCAACTGCGGCTTGGCTGCCAGCGGTACTAGACTCCTGCCAGAAACGAGAGTCGTCCGCCAGAACTTCAACATCACCTTCTGCGGTATCACCAACAGTCTCTGCGGCGTCGCCGACAGGAACCTCGGTATCACCATCTTGACCTGTAGGCTCGTTCGTTTTAGAAAGGTCTACCGCAGCTTCCTTGGTCGACTCAATGCCAAGCTCAGTGAAGACTTGATTGCGGTCGAAGCCCATGGACACAGCAAGGTCAGCCAGTTTTTCAGGGTTTCCAATTTGTCGAACGCGGCTGCCTTTGATGCCAAAGGCTGCGCCAACCTGATCGGATATTTTGCCTTTGTTGCCATAAGGAGCAGCGCGACGTGCCAGCACATACGCACGCAAAATCTTGCGGTCGCGTTCTTGGTTCTTGCCTTTGCCCAGTTGAGCCTCGATGATTTCGTCGATGTTCTCTTTGGTAAAGTCCCGCTGATCTTGGCGTTTGCCAGCAGCATCAGCCAGTGTGGCGTCAATGCCAGCGGTGTTGCCAGTATCACGGGCAATCTCAACGTAGTTAGCCAGCGCGGCGTCTGGGTCTTCAATGGCTTCCTGCTTATTCAGGCGCAGCGTCGTGTTGGCCCTTATTGGGGCGGCAGCTGGGACGGTGGTAGCGGTTTGTCCTTGCGGCGCTGTTTGGATGGTTTGAGAGGCTTGAGTGCCACTTGTTGCTCCGGTGGTTGATGGTTGGCCGAGTGCGACTGCGGGAGCAGTCGTAGTTACAGGGGTAGATGGTTGCCCGGGGGCGACTGAAAGAATGCCAGCTTGTTGAAGTGGGGCTCCAGCTGCTGGGGCACCTCCGTCCACTGCTCCTGCGACAGGAGCAACGCGTCCTGCATTTCCCACAGTTCCTTGAACGACAGGGCTCCCGACTCCCACGCTTCCTGCAGGCTGCTGTACAGTAGAAACTCCTGTGCCACTTGGTGCCTCCTTGCGGGATTCAATAATCGCCTTGTCCATCAACTCAGTGGCCTTTGTCAGGCGGCTTGGAGTCATGTACTTGGCGGCTGCGTAGTTCCACACAGGAACCATGGCTGGGGATGTAGGGTCAATGCCCTGCTCTTCCATCATCGTAAACAACTGGCGGCTGTTGTTGTTCGGAACTACCTTGAGCTCGTCGCGCAGGAACACATCGCGTGGATCGCGTGTAGTAGCTACCTTAGTGGCGGCAGTAGCCGCTGCAGCGGCGTCAGCAGGTTTGTCCTGAGTCAGGTCCATGGATGCAGAACCGCGCTGCATCAACTCTCCAACAGTCAGTTCACGTTCAACGCCAGTAGCAGCATCAGCAACAAACTGACCGCTAGGCTCGCTAAACGCAGCCTCAAATTGTTTCTCATAGTCTTTGCGGGATGGACGCACCACCCCGGTGTTTTCGTCAATAAACTTCTTCAGGCCAACAGTCTGGTCTTGCGTCACGAACTGGCTAGGGTCTGGTCGTGTAGTTGTATCCAGTGGCTTGGTCAGGTCGGACTCTGTATCCGGGCGTAGTGGACCGCGAAGACCGCCAGCAGTACCCAAGCTACCGCCGACAATGAGGCCAGCAGCAGCCGCATTAAGACGGCGAGATGCAATTTCTTCGTCGGTCAAGTCTGACCGCATGCCCATTTCAAGTTCGTTTTGTCCGAGTTCTGTTAGGGTTTCACCAGCACCAGCAACCCCACCAGCTTTAGCCATCCGAGTACCGAGATTGCCGGAGTACCGAGCTGGCGCACGCAAACTGCCTTGCAGCACAGCAGGAAGAACAGCTTCAGCAGCACCGTAAATTGGAGCCAGTGCCAAAGACTTAAATGGGCTTGGGTCACCGCCTTCGACAGACTCGCCGTAAAGCGATCCAAAACCCATAGCGGAGCCAGCCAGCGTGCCAGTGCCAAAAGCTTCACCCTGCGCCAAAGCTGCACGACGTGCCGCAATACTAGAGCCAGCTTGCAAACCACCGCCGCCCAGCATACGAGGCGCAACAGCCCCAAGGCGTGTAAGACCTACAGCACCTGCAACTTGACCAGCGCCGGGGATAAGCTGCGCACCGGCAATACCTGCCATGGTAGGAACTTGCTTGGCAATCTGATAACCGACGTAAGGCAGAGCAGACCCAAGTGTTTGGTCTTCGATACGCTCAAGGTCAGGGCGACCGCCAACAGAAGCGTCAATTTGATTGCGGCGGGCTTGTTCGTTTGCCCAGTCGCGAGCTCCACTGGCCCCCACAATATCGGCAACACCACCAAGAGCGCTGTAGCCCAAGCCCTGAAGCTGGTCAACACCAGCCGAAAGACCGGCAGCAATGGCTCCACGTTGTGGAGCTGGCTCTATGTAGACATCCCGCAACGGCTTAAAACCAGTATCCTCTTCGTCGGTTCCAACAATAGTGCGGATTGGTACGAAAGCCATTGCGACCCCTTAAATTAAGCTTCGTTGGATTGTATCAACGAACAGGTTGGTCAACTAGGGGTCGGCGTAGTCCAGCAGCATTGCCGCTCAGCTGCCCTCTAAGGCGCTGCTCAGTTAGCATCTGCTCGTAAGCAATTCTATTTCTATCCCAAGCTACTGTGCGATCTCGGAACTCTGTAAAAGATTCACCGGGGGCTCGCACTGGTTTGGGTGTTGGTGCGGTAGGTTCTGCCGCAGGCTGAACAACTGTGGTACGTGATGTATCTAACCCGCCCGGTTTGTCATCTGACTTAGCGGGCTTGGCGTACTTAGCTTTCTCAGCGTTGTCGTAATACTTGCCGTCGGGGCCAACAAATTTAAGCACCAGTCTACCGTTTTCTTCCCCGGTGACCAGACCGACGCTGTTTTTCTGAGCAGCGGCCTTCATGTTTGTGTAGGCGTCTACGGTCATACCAAGTGGAATTTCTTCGCCGTTGTACGTGTTGTACAGCGCCCGACCGCCATCTTTGGAAAACGCTGTGTATGTTCCATCGTCGTTTTTCTTGAGTTCGACAGGAGTTTGCAGCACAGAGCCTTTTTTACCACCGCCGGTAGTCGGAATTGTTCCGCCAGCCTTGACAGACAGCATGTTGAACTGCGTAATCAGGCTCTGGCGCTTGGAACCACCGGGATCGCTGGTATCGTCCAACGCGGCGTACTGGGTTTGAATCTCTTTGGCCTCTTCGCTATTCTTCAGATTTGTAGCCAGAGCATTGTTCATCTGCTTGATCTGGCTTGCACGAGCGTTGTTGAGACCGATAGTCGACTCGTTCACACGAACTTGCGATTCTTGTGCAGCGATACCAGCTGCGCCCTTCTGATAGTTTTGCAGCCATATGGCAGCGTTGGCTGGGTTTCTCGCTTCTTCCATAAGGTAAGCGGTTGCCTCAGCCTTGGACTTGAATGGCAGGCGCTCTTCAACTTGGCCAGTAGCCTCGTTCACGCGAGCCAAAATATGCTTGCCAGTCTTTTTATCGACTTCCGAAACAAAGTGCATGCCATCGCCAAAGCGCTTGTCGTTTTTGTGCAAGTCAATTAGCTGGTCGTGCGACTTACCCTGAGTGAGTTTTTCTACGTCCAGTCGGAACTGATCGACTTCGGCTTTTGTGCGGTTTACCTGAGACGCAATCAATTCGTTCTCTTGGCTGTAACTCAGCTTGGCAGCTTTGGCCAAATCAGCAATGTCTCTAGCGCCAAGAGTTCGCCCTTCTTCCTGCGCTTTTGCGTTTGCTGCGCCAAAAGATACGTTGAAGTTGTTCATGCGCTCAGCGTCTTGAGCTAGGCGTTTTTTCTCTGCAAGGGTTAAGGCTCCGGTATCAATATCCTGCTGGGCTTTGGTCTTGCTCAATTTAAACGCTTCGACATCCCGCGCCTCTTTGGCAATGGCTCGCTGCTGGTCAAACGCACGGGCTTCCAACTCATCAGCTTTAGCTATGTCACCGTACTGGCGGTACACACCGGCAAGACCTTCTGTACGCAGCGGTGCAGCCGCTTGGCGAGCTTCTTGACGAGTTGCGAAGTTGGTAGGGCCACTGGCCACAGAATAGTCCGCTGCAGTCAAACCTTGACGGCGGGTCAGTTCACCGATGGCTTGGTCGTACGCTGCTGCCTGCGCTGGGTCTTGCTCACGCAGACCTTGGAGTTGCTGGATGTTCTCCTGCAAGCCGGGGCCATAAGCACCCTCAGTGACGCCGTACCGGCCAGCCTCTTGGGCTAGGCTGCGCTTGAGGGCATCCTCTTCGCGCATCTTGATGCCGCGCTCGACCGCTTGCTGGCCAACTTGAAAACCTGATGCGAATCCCATGATTACACCCCCACCATTTCAATGCCGAGACCGGCGTAATTAACTGCCATGAAGCCGTCAGGCATCGTGAAGACCATGTCTGGGTACGACTCAGCAACGTCTTGAGCCATAACACCCATGAAGCGTTTGCCAGTTCCGTTGATGTACTCGAACTTGTACAGAGGCAGCATGGTGCGCTCATCGCGGCCAACCAGCTCAATTTTCTGCTTGAGGCGGCGGTCAGAGTACTTGAACGCAGCTGTTGTACCTGCACCGAGCACTGTACCTATAAGTTCTGCCTCGGCTGCTTGGCCAGCGTTGAACTGATTTACTTGGTTGTTGAGCACGTTGCCGCGTGTGACTCCTGTCTGCTGGTAGCCCGTCATGAGCTGTGTACCGGGAGCCATAGATGTAGCAACACCTGCAGTGCCAGAAGCATTTGCGCCGCTATAGGCAGCTGTAGACAAACCGGGGAGGTTGCGACCAAGGCCCACGGCGTCGAGACGGCGAGCGTATCCTGTCTGTTCAGCTTGGTTGCGAGCACCAGTCATGGCGTTGGCACGTTGTGCCGATAGACCCAACATATTCTGAGACTGCAGCGCCATGCCAGCGCCAGAGTTCGGGTTCACACCACGCGAGGCAGCTGCACGAGCCGAAGCATCCTGCATCACACCAAAGGCACGACCTGTGGCAGCAGCGGCATCACGAGCTTGTTGTTCGCGGTAGCCTTCGGTACTGAACCTCTCAGCGTCGGCCACAAGCCCACGCTCCACTGGCCGGAACGTATCCCGCTGGTAGTTGTAGTAGTCCTGAGCCTGCGCCATCTGTTGTTCTTGGGCGGCTATCTGCTGCGCGGCGACACGCTCAGCCAAGGGCTTCAACTCTGCGTACTGGCGCTCAGCAAACGCGAGCTGCCTATTGCCAAGCTCTACAGATGGCCCATAGTCCGGTGCTGGTTGCGATTTACCGCCCATGATTTACTCCTTGCGCAGCCACCGACAGGTGTCAGGCCGCATTACCAAAACGTGCATGTCGGCACCGGGGGCACCGTCTTTCATGACGAACTCTTCCTCAAAACCGAGGTGTTTGTCAAATGCCAGTATTTTAGGCTCATTTGATGGAACCATGCCAGTCAATCTTTTGAGTCCGCAGTGCCGGAACGCATAGTCGCACACCGCTTGGAACAGCGGCACGATCTGTTTGGTCTGCCGAGCGATGGCGATATGGCATGTGGCGTTGGCCCCGTTGTAGTTGTTGATGACCACACCAGCCAGAACTTCGTCACCACTCACCACGCCAATGGCGTAGAAGCTGCCCCAGTCCGCACCCTGCCCGACTCGCTCGGCGACCCATGCGCCGATGCGTTCTTTCTGGTCATAGACAAGGTGGGGCATGGGTGGATTATGCCGTAGGCGGTGTTGGCCAGATGACGTTGAATGGGTATCCGGGCTGATCTGTGACGTCACGCAGGTCTTGGCGATAAGTCGCCCACTGGGTCTTTGTATCCAGCGTTACGTCGGGCATCTGAGTCCAGTCAGACTCAGTGAGAAGCGCGTTACGCTGCGCTCTGGCTGCAGCATCCGCTGCAGTTGGGTCGGGCACCCACTGTTTGGTGCCGTAGTCGAAGACATAAAACTCACCGGGCTTTGGTGGCATGTCAACCACTTCACCGTCTTGGATGTAGTAGCTAAAACTATCCAACGTACCCTTGACGTAACCTTCGCCTACTGCTAGTTGCGCTTGTGCTAGATCGTCTGGGCACTGACATAGCCTCAATACTTGGCCAGAACTTAATTTGTAAATGATAATGTTCATCTCTTTGCGCCAATTAGTGTCAAATTAAACGTAGTAGTCCAGCTACCACCAGAAGCACCAAGGCGGTCAAATCTGGTTTGCACTGAATATGTACCAGACTTGCTAGCAACCCCAGACACAGTTGGGAAGCTACCTACTGTTCCAGCCGACACAACTACAATACCATCTGGGTCTAGTATCCTCGTATAAAAGGCAAACTCAAAAGTACCATATGAAAGCGGCGTAGATATAGTTGCAAGACAAATAACTTGTACTCCAGCAGGCACGGTAATAGTTGCTGTGCCCATTGTAGTAAACGTATTGTTGTTTGGCGTTGTGTTTACTCCTGTTACAGCCACTGGAATAGTAACAGCATTACCAGCAATCTGAAGCGTATCAACTTGCGCAGCGCCAATCTTTGCGCTTGTGATTGCAGCAGTACCAATCTTTGCACTCGAAATCGCAGCGTCCGCTATATACGCCGTACCGATGGCGGCTGAGGCAATGTATGTGCTGATGTTAGCGCTTGTGATGGTGTCCAGAAACGCAAACTGTTCGAACCCGGGGATGTTCGTAATCTGGGTATCCCAGTCTACGGCGTCCTCCACTGCCAGCGCCCCTAAACCAGTGACCTCAGTGTCAGCGGCAACAGTGTCTTTAGTAGCCAGCGCACCAAGGCCGGTAACCTCAGTATCAGCAGCAACAG
>Ga0255130_1000065_pt1 | contig 29896 bp, 19 predicted proteins | sample Law_Yuk_RepB_8d_FD_188560 | JGI IMG/M metagenome (GOLD analysis project Ga0255130, IMG submission 188560) | Freshwater microbial communities from St. Lawrence River, New York, United States - Law_Yuk_RepB_8d | ecosystem: Environmental > Aquatic > Freshwater > River | place: USA: New York...
TACCGTCCAGGTGTACTAGTTGATCCACCGGAACCACCAGCACCACCCTTACCGTAAATAGTTCCAAGATTATGAATGGTAATTGTATCTCCAGGAGCAAACTGACTTGGTATCAATAGGCCGGCAGACGCTGTGGTTGAAGCTGTCAGTACAACACCAGCCTCAATAGTAACATCAATATCAGAACCACCTGGTGCATATATTGGAGTTCTGTTATCATAAAGATTGTAATCAACCGCATTAGCAGATACAGTTATTGAATACGGTATTCTATTCTGAGTACCTAAGAAGTCGTTATATGAAATCTGTGCTGCTGGTGTATCTGGTGCAGGCGGTGATATGTTATTTGGTATTGTTTGTGTAGCCGGAGTATTTCTAACGATAACCGCAGGAGTGTTATTACCTCCACCAACAGGGTTAGGAACAACAGGAGTGTTTGAAGGACTCCTGTAATATTCACTTAGTGATATGGGACCACTACCACCAAACTCTCCTTGTATGGTGTTAGCATTAATTGTTGTTCCCGATGGTCCTGGAATTGGCATTATTAATTACTCCGTTGTTTTACCAGTATTTATCTATCAATAAGCTGGGGAGAAACCTGTTGGTACTGGATAGACTGATGTATTAGCACCACGAGCTGTATTTACTGTTATTCTGAAATCACTAAGATAACCATTAGATAGTTGAAATCCATCAGCTGCAGCACCTACAAGTATTCTATTTTGTCCGGTACCTGCCCAAACATACGATGAACCAACACTTACTCCATTCAGGTATAAATACAAACTACCACTTATTCTTGCTAGTGCAATATGGTTCCATGTATTAAGAGATACCTGGCCAGTAACCAGTCTATCAGAGAGAGCAATATAAACACCAATTGTACCATCTCCCTTATTGTAGATATGGATAACATCCTCTGATACACCTGTGTTTATTCGCTGATCATATATTCCTGACTGACCATTGCTGGTTTTATACAGCCAGAATTCTATGGCAAAGTTACCTCCCCCTGTTACAGCAGGGAAGCCCATACCCAAGGAAGTATTTGCTACAGGAGTTAAATTCATTGCACCTCCAAAACGAATAACACTACCTCCAAATTTACTTACTCCACCATCTTTAAAAGCAGTTCCTGCAGCAGTCTCAATACTAAAGTTACCGGTACTATCAATTACTCCTGCATTATTAAAATTAAGTAGCATCTTGGTGTTGGCTGTATTAGATAATAATGTAGTAGGAACAGGACAGCTGTTTGATGTGTAATCGTGACTTCCGACTTGAAGTCTCATGTTCGATATATGACCAATCCACGGATTTGATGTCTCACCGCCATCAATACCAATCCTCCAGTTTTCTGAATTTACTATTGGTGTAGCATTACTAGTTGCTCCAGTCACAATAACACCGTCAAGAGAAAGATATATTACTCCACCAACACGATATGCTGCAACATGTTGCCACCGGTGAGTTACAAGAGGAGTTGTATGAGCTAATGGACCTGCTATATTCCACGTGGTACCGTTACCACTCATATAAAGCTGGAGTGTAGAGGTACTTCTCCATAATAAAATTGGACCATAGGCAGCTGTACCAGAACGGGTCGAAACTATGACACCAGTACTAGCCACAGATGTTGGATACACCCAGCACTCCAAACAAAAATCACCTGATCCTATATTTCTATTAATATTGTAGGGTAAGGCTAAGTGGTCAGTCGTTCCGTCAAAAAACGCACTAGCACCATCAATTGTTCGATCGTAAGGTCTTGATAAAACAGGACTATATGTTAAAAGGTAAATACCTGTACCACTACTATTAGCAACTAGAGTTTTAGCTGTTGTAGTCGTATTAAAATCAGCAAGTCTACCTGTAGCCGGAAATAGAAATGTCTGACCAGTTGCATTTCTTGTTATTGGAGTTTTTGATGGAGTAAAATTTGAGGTATATTTGGCAACACCGTCAAGAATACTTATACTAGAAACATATCCTTGATAGGAAGCAAGCCCACTTCGATACTGGCCTATTGTGGTATTTGATGTTGATAGTATTCTGGTTGTGACTGTGTTGGTGCCGGTTCTTGTTTGAGCAGTACCATTTACATATAAATTTATATTACCTGCATCCGCTACTACTGCAATGTGACTCCATGTATTACTAGTCAAAGCTGCAGCTGGGCTAGCCACCGTCTTATAGGCACCATCATACCATGTGAATCTTAAAGCATTACCGTTAGTTAGTCCTATTCCCCAATTGAATAGATTACTTGAAGAATTAAAGTCACCCACTAGTGCAGGTGCATTACCACTACTAGGATCAGTAGTTTGAGTTCCCTGAGGATGAACCCATGCCTCTACCGTGAAGGTAGTTGATGTGTTTGATAATGAAGGACCAGCAAAGGAAACCCATGCAGAATTTCTTACTTGAAAACTCCAATTCTCTCTATACGGAGAGAACGTTGTTACGGCAGTGTTACCACCTTTTGTTATCGTGGTGTTTAAACTTGACGAGTCTAGAAATACGTTATTGTTAGATGTAGGAACTGCCAATCCACTTGAAATGTTGATAAGTGTTTGTCCGTAAAAAGTGTCTCTTGGATCAGCTGGACGTGTTCCAAAACCACCCATCCTAGCTGCAGTACCACCACCAAGCATAGCTAACAACGGCATATTATATCCTTAAGCAAATCGTGATTGAGTAGCTAGTACAGTGTAAGCTGCATTACCTGTTTTGAGAATAGAATAACTATAAGCATCAATACCGTTAGCATTACCAGATGTAGGTGCAATAGCGCCCTGCCACTTTGGAGTAACACTAGAACCATCAATAGTAAGTGATGTTGGATAGTATGATGAAGCACCCTGCGTAACAAGAAATATGATTGAGGCTGCTTGATCAACTGCAAGAAGAGAGTTGAGGGTATTAGTCGCATCACCTCTAATATTTACAGCCCAGTTTGAGCTTGCATTGGCAGTGTAGTATAGTATTGACTGGGTAATTAAATCATAATTAATTGTACCGGTAGCAGCAGTTGCAGAAGAAGTTATGTTTTCATAAATTGCTGGTTGTCCCGTAATACCAGTTGTTCCATTAAGTGAAATTGTCATTTTTTTAGTCCTTAGGCCCAGGTACCAACGTTTGTATTAGCACCACTGGTACTGATAGGATATATGTGAAAGTATGAGCCAGTAGTTGTTGAGTAAGAACCAGCTGGTGCTGCAGAGGTTGTATACTGAGGAATAAACGTACCACCAACATTAATTGATACGGTGCCTTTTACAAACACAGTATGATACTGAGTAGCTGATGCACTAGTTGCATATATTGAAACAGCTGTAGTATTTATAAAACCAGCTCTAGCCTCGCTACCAGCTGTGAGTAAGGGTGTTGAAAAGTTTGTTGTTGCAAACTGAGCATCTACAAACCCGCCAATATTATTAATAGTTGCAGTGCCACCAAATGAATAAGATACTGTATGAGTTGTTGTTCCAACAGTCTTACCAAGTAGGTACATTCCTTCGAATGCATAGACTGTTGAACTAGATAGTGTAACACTAACACCAAACACACTCTGAGCTGCGGTAGTGTTAGCTCCTACATAATCAGCATTCAATCTAAAGAACTGACTGCTTGGTATAACACCACGCTGAGTACCTTGTGGAGTTGCGTATAATACCTTACCATCATACTCCATTGATCCTGCATTAGCAGTTGCCAGGTTTGTTCCAGATCTGAATAAAAGGGGTTGATTTATAGTGTTACCAATTGGAAGTATGATTGCTCCTGTAAATGTTGTATCAAGTAAAGTGTCAACCACCATTACATTTGATCCATTGATTTGGAACGATATTGAACCGTCGTTATTTGTTTGAATGCCTGTTGTCATTTATTATCCTATACCCAGTTACCAACAGAAATATCCGCTGCAGCGTATGGTCCAATTGGATAGAATTGCATATATGATCCACCAAGTGTAATGTAGGTACCACCAGGAGCTGCAGAGAGCTGATATTGTGGAATAAATGTTCCTCCTGCGTTAATTGCCACAGTTCCCTTAATTAGAATATTCATGTAGATTGTATTTGTAATACCTGTAAATAAAGCTTGCGCTCCTGCTGTTGTTACAGTAAAGTCAGCTATATTACCAACTGCAGCAGGAGTTGTGTTGCTATTTGTTGGACTAGAAGTGGTTTTTACATTATACATAATATTATGTACCGATGCAGTTCCACCAAATAAAAGTGAGAAGCTATGAGAACTGGTACCAGCAGTTCTTGCTATACCATATACCATCTCAAAAGCATAAACCGTATTACTTGATACCGTCAATCCCTTACTTGACTTGATCTCTCTAGACCCGACAGTCTGAGATATACTTACAGTATATGTACCAGATCCACCAGTACCTGTTCCTAATGCTGTAATAATTGTATTTGCTGTGATACCAGTACCATACACCTGCTGACCAACAGCAAAGCCGTTAGCAACAGTACCACCAACTGTTAGCGTTGTACCGGCAATATTAGATGTTGTTCCTGATCCACCAGTAATAAACCCAATACCCATTGCTGCAACGTTAGCGCCAGAGCTATTAGCATTGAGTCTATAATATTCCATTGTAGGTAGAACTCCACGCTCGTTCAATAGCGGAGTTCCATAAAAAGCTGTGCCATCATACTCTAACGCACCATTAGCTACGGTTGAAAAAGAAGTACAAGCAAGTATAGCTTTTTGAGATGATGATAGTGTGAGTGCTGTGGTACCTGCCCCACCACCTGTTTTCAATTCCAATATACCAGAACCATCTCCAACCATACCAAAATTATTTGTATCATTACCTGCTGTAATTACTGTTGACATTTTTCGCCCTTAAATATTATAGTATAACCAAACGTGAATTATTTGCAACACTAACACCTACTCCGTTAGCAAAACTTACTGGACCAATTATCATTGCGTTATTTCCAGTAGTTACATTTACATTACTTGTTATGGTAGTGGATGAGAAGTATACGGGTCCACTACCTGAACCTCCCGATGCAGTACTCCAATAAGGAGCACCTGTAGCACCATTGGAAGCAAGTACTTGACCAGCTGTTCCAGTAGTCCCGTTTGCTGAAAGAGGCACATTATTTAATGTTACCTGAGTGCTATTAGCAATAAAAGATGTACCGGATGAAATAGTTGCAGAGTTTACACTTGTAGTAGCGTTTACAACAGCTGCTAGGAAGCCATTTGCTTGTAAGTTTGCAATCCTGAATGTTGCGTTTGATGTGTCAATGAAAGCAGATTCATCTGGTTCAGGATCGTAATTATCGAATACTTTATATACACCATCAGTTGCATCTCTGAAGAAACCAGTGTGGTGATATGTACCATCATTATAACCAGCCGCAAAACCAATATCTGGATTTGCATCTGTTGTACCCCTTGCAGTACCACCTGATGTATATGTATCAGTGTTTGTATTAGCAACAATAAAATGTGTTGCATTTGCTTGGGTTATGTTGTGATATGTTCCGTTGAACGACGAAGGTGTTACACCAGTTACAGTTACGTCCCAGTTATTAGCATAGTTATTATTAGCAACAAACACAACAGCTGTACCGTTACCAGTAGCGCCAGTGATATTAGCAAGAACACCGTTATTCATGAATATCATGTGGTCAGTAACTGCAAGTGTCCTGGCAGATACTGTAAATGTATTTCCCGAAACTGTTAAGTTACCTCCAATAGTGACAGCACCACTGAAGTCCCCAGTATTTGCAAATAAATTCCATCTATTAGATAATGATCCTAAAGAGTAAGTATTAGACGCTGGGGTGATTGACGTCGCATTAGCTATAAATGCTGTTGTTGTAAAGGAAGTGGCGTTGATACTATTAGCCAATATTGTAGTTACAACTACTGATGTTGAGTTCACAACAGAGTTGACTGTTGAATTACCAACACTGATATTAGTTGTGCTAATATTAATATTAGCTCCAACATTGATTGCTGTTGTTATATTAGCAGTTGAAGGTAATCTAGCTGTGTCTAGTGTGCCTGATGTAATATTATTGGCATTCGATGAATATAATCTCAAATCAGCTGCACTATTACCACCGACGTATGAAGCATTATTTACACTCAACGCACTAGCATATATTGCATCTACGAACAAACCAGAAGAGTTAGCAATCAGACCCGTATTTGCATTGACAGATATTGTACCTGTCGATGTTATTGGACCACCGGTTAAACCGTTACCAGTATCAACTTGTGTTACAGTACCATTTCCACCACCACCAGCCCAGTAAGGAGCTCCAGTTGATCCGTTAGATATAAGAAATTGACCAGCTGTTCCTGTTGATCCATTTGCTGTCAATGGGGTGGTAACAACTAGAGCTGTTGTATTAACAATGAATGATGTACCGACAGTTAAAAGAGCACTGTTAACAGATGTTGATATATTAGCGTAACCAGTTCCAATAATAGCTGTACTATTAGCAATAAAATTAGATCCAACAGTATGGCTAGCAGCGTTAGCAGTATTAGAAACATTTTGATTAGTGAGATTAGCACCGACTTCAAACTGAACGGTTCCGTTAGACGAAAACATCTTACCATCGGTAAGATTGAGCGCTAGCTCACCAGTATCAATGTATTGGGTATTTGCAGGATCGGAGGTATTAGGCGTACGACCGGATACAGTCGTACGTTTGACTTGAAATAAATTAGCCATCTGGCCCCTTCAGAACTCTATTTAGAGTCAAAAAGAATTATCAGAATTTTCCGATTTCTTCTTGGTTGTTTTTTCTATCTTAGTATTTAGCTTGGATAAATCATCAGCTAGCTGGGCTGCTTTAGCCTCGGCTAGCTGAAGTCTTGCTTCTAGTATAATTTGTTTTGCTACTAAATCTTCAATCCAGGACTTTTGTTTTGCAATATAGACATTAACGAAATCAACTTCCACTAGAATGTTCCTCCATCAAGAGTAGCGTATACAAGTGCTGTACCATTAGACTGCAACACTCTTCCTGCAGCACCAATTGATAACTTTCTAAATCCATTTGTCGTGTTAGCAACAAGAATATCTTCTGCTGTATAACTGTTAAGACCAGTACCACCACTGTTACCTGATAGAGCTGTGGTAAGGTTTAAAGAGTTTGCAGTGATAGTTACAGCAATAGTTGAGTTAGCTGAGAGTGCAACAGCAGTACTATTAGTTACAAGACCACCAGAAACTAAGAAGGAAGAAAGCGAAGCTCTTCTGAATGATGCATGAGCCGTATTGATTACACTACCTGGATCCGGTGTATAGTTGTCAAATAAATAGTATACATCATCAGTAGCATCACGTATAAAACCAGTATGTCTATCAGTTGCACCATCATTATAATGGCCTACAAAACCAATGTCAACTAGATCAGATGCATTATTTGTTCCCAACTGAATTATTGGATCGGAAACAAGTAACGAACTTACATTAATTGTTGTTACGTTACCAGAAACAACTAAGTTTCCAGAAATCTGAACATTGCCGTCAAAGTAACCAGAGTGAGAATGAACATTGGCTGCATGTATTTCATTCCATCTGATTGTATTATTACCAATATTATACGTTGCATTGGCGTTAGGCATGATATCAGTATTAACAAGAGCTTTAATAGTGATAACATCGGTGGTATTACTACCCAATACAGTATTACCATTAACTGTTAGATCTTGAAATGTTACTGCACCAGTCGTTGAAATATCTTGACCTACATGAACACCAGTAGCATTAACTACAACACCAGTACCTGCATTAACAAATACACCTGTAGAATTTGAAACGATACCGTTACCGGCAACTACTGCAATTGTAGGAGCTGATCCTTCTGAGGACCCGCTACCAGAAATACCGTTACCAGCTGTAATTGTTGCTACGTAGTTACCAGTTGTTTTTGTTCCCAGTGCAATACCATCATCTTTAACTCTGAGAGCGCCACCAGAAATTTCAATTGTTGAGCTATCTACATTAGCGAATACACCAGTTGAGTTTGCAACAATACCACCACCAGCAACGACTGCTACGGTTGGAGTAGATCCTTCTGAAGTACCATTGCCAGACAAACCATTACCTGCTGTAATTGTTGCAACATAGTTACCTGTAGTATCTGTGCCAAGTGCAATAGCATCTGCAGCAATAGTTGCTACACCGTTCGCATCGATTGTAATATCACCAGATACAGATACGTTTCTGAATACACCGGTTGAGTTTGCAACAAGGATCTGTGCACCAGTGACACCGGATGTCTCAACATCAGATAAATCACTCAGTGAAGTAGCAGGATTACCCCAGTACAAACCACCTGTTGAATTTGCTAAAAGTGCCTGAGCGTTACCAGAAGATCCATTTGCATAAATTTTAGTAGGTACAAGATTAGCAACTCTGATCTCGTCCAAATACCCGGTACCATTAGCAACAAGTGCTTGATTAGCTGTAAGAGTACCAGGATATCTTCTACCACCAATAGGACGAACATACTGCCCATCACCAATGAATAGTACCTCACCATTAGACGTATACGCTAATTCACCGTCTTCCAGTGTTGCTGGCACCGCCGTCAGGGCGGAACGCTTAATTTGAATAAGATTAGACATCTTTTACCTTTTTTATAATTATTATGCTAGAACGAACCGCCGTTTACGTTTGGAGTCTTTAATATATATTTATCACTATTGGCATCGTACACCAAAGTTGCTCCATCGACTAGTTCTTGCTCAACAACATCAAAAAGTTGATCCAATCTTGGTTTTGTTACTAGGGAAAGCGGGGAAACAGATACTAACTGTTGGCCTACAGTGGTTACAGACGCCTTAATTGTTCCACCGCCTGGTGTTACTAGTTGTGCTTTTATGACTGACATTTGGTTACCTCGTTACGCCAGGGGTTACTGTTACGATACCTTCTACAATTCTTGTCACTACATTCGCTGAACTTGTTATTTCAACATCGTAAACATACCTACCGGGCTCAATATTAGCAGTTTGATTTGCTGTTAACTGTAAGCCAACTGTACCACTCATTCCACCAAGAGATACTGAAAATGATCTAGAGTTAGATGATGAGTAAGTTTTTCTCATCTGAGATGCACCGGTATAACCGGTTAGATTAATGGCACCACCATCCACATCAGTCAATGCAATTGATGTATTAAAGTTAGTGCCTTGATCTATAATTAAATTAGCCTTTGTTGCCATTTTTTAACTCTTCTATTTCTTGTTTTAGTTCTACAATAGCAGCAAATGCAAGAGCCGATAACTTCTCATAATCTACTGCAAGAGTGCCATCCGTTCTCGTTCTTACTGCAAGTGGGAATGCTTTTTCTACATCCTGAGCAATGACACCAAAGTCATTCTTAACAACAAAGTATCCATCTTCACCACCACGTTCATCAATATAATCCTGAGTCCAGCTAAATGTCTTACCACCAATCTGTGATACAATATCAACTGCACCCTTAATATCTTCAACATTCTCTTTGAATTTTATGTCCGAAGGTGCAAACGCTGTAATATTATTTAGAGCTCTAATTTCACCGGAAGTACCCAATGTTGCACCACCAACTGATAGTGACTTAATTGATGTGTTAGCGTTTGTTGCTAGGATCTGCTCTCTACCAATCGCTGTGACTACTGTTGAGTTTGCAATACGTAACTCTTCAAAAGTAACATAAGAGTTAACAGTAGTGGTACCTAATCTTACACCTGAGGTGAAATCAATATTACCAATATGAGTTGCATTAGCTGAATAGTAACCTGTTGCGTTAGCTACACCAGTACTGTACATACCTGTTGCATTGGCTAAGAATGTTGTATGGTTCTTAATTGATGATGATGTGATTACAGTATTAACTGAGCTATTACCAAGTCGTATAGCATTAGTATCCATACTTGCACCATTGGTGGCTGCAATAGCAGATACTGTAAATGATGTGGATGTATTAACAGCACCAACTACTTGCAACGCACCACTCAAATAGTTCCGTACCTCATTATTACAGAAAATACCAAATCTATTTGTTACTCTTGTGTTATTGGTTGGGTAATCACCATATAACAAGTAGCCATTGGTTACTGTCATTGACGCACCTGGTTCAATAGTACTATGATAACCAAATGCATTACCGATATTACCAGTACTTGAACCTACAATCAGTGACTTGCTGCCATACGCTACGTTAATTATACCAGTACTAACTGCTCCAACTGCTGTGTACGTACCATATGCAGCATCAACAGTATTAGCTGCTGTACCACCAGCTTGGTTATATGCAGAGAAATAACCACCAAACGCCGTTGTTGTTCTCGCATTTGCACCAACCGTATTTGCATTGAAGACCTGACCTATGGAACCATAGTGTGTTGAATTAAGGTTTGCACCAGCAGAATTTCTATTCTGCGAGTTATTGAAAGCCTGATCATACCCACCCACAACGTATCGAGCAGCTGCGTGAGCTACGTTGGAATTATGAACAATAGTCCAATTTCCACCCCAGTCATTGTCTGTTGTATATGCTTTAATGATATTCAATGCATATGTCGATGGCGTAGAGTTACCAATACCAACTGCACCAGATGTCGTATTACCAATAATCAACGTGGTAGCATTTGCGGTAATATTACCAAGTGCAATATTCAATCCATTTGCATTTAAGTTACCAGTTGCGTTTGCATAACCGGCAATTGTTGTGTTGCCTGCACCTAAAGCACCATTGAATGTCAATGCACCAGTAACGGTTACAGCGTTACTGAAGGTAGCAGCACCTGTTACAGCTAATGTATTTGAGAATGTTGCAGCACCTGTTAAATTCAAAGTATTGCTAAATGTGACCGCACGTGTTACAGATAACGTGCTACCAAATGTAACAGCACCAGTTGCAGATAACGTGTTACTAAATGTAACAGCACCGGTTGCAGATAGCGTGTTGCTAAATGTAGCTACATTGTTAAATGTAGCTACTCCGGTTATCAATGAGTTACCTGATACAATCAGGTTACCTGAAATATTTGTGTATGTGTTGACCGTAAGATGTGCACCAATACTCAATAGTCCAGTTACATTAGCAGATCCAGTTACTTGTAATGCCACTGTAGGAGCAGTATTATTGATACCAACTCTATTATTAACAGCATCAACAAAGAATGTACCAGCGTCGATGTTTACATTACCAGCCAAAGTATGTGATGTACCACTGATAGTCACATTACCACCAAGAGTTACATTGTTAGCTAATGTAGTGTTACCAACAACATTCAACATACCAGACAGGTAGTTGTTTGATTCACCCTGCATGTAGATACCAAACTTATTAGTTGTGTTTGAACCGGTGTGTGAACCAAAGTATAGATAACCCGTTGTAATTGTGCCTAATGTATTACTTTCAACTGTTGAAGAAACACCATACGCTGTTGATATGTTACCTGTGACGGTTGAGTTAGCAACTTGAACTAAAGAATTCAAACCAGTTGCAGTAGAAATTACACCTCTACCCCATGATCTTGCTACAGCAGTTACAGCGGCTGCGCTGCTAACAGTATTAGCAGTCGTACCACCTGCAGCATTTCTAGATTCAAAGTATCCAGCACCTAACAAGGTCAATCTTGAGTTCTCAGTACCCATCTCAGTATTAGCATTTTTTGCTATTACTACTGTACCGTACAAATCATTACCAGGATTACCGTTTGTTGAGTTAGCACTCAAAGTATTTGCAAAAGCCTGGATATATTGTGAGTAGTGCTGTCTTGCAGCAGTCATTGTTGCATTGTTGTATACTGTACTGATCGATGAGCCGTAGCTAGTTGCATCAGATGCGTATGTCTTGTAGATTGATAATCCTGTGTTAGTTAGGAATGTTGTGTTACCAATCGTGATCACGCCAGATATATTATTACCAATCTTCAACGTTGTTGAGTTAGCAGTCATGTTACCAAGAGCAATTATAACTTGATTGGCGTATACATTTGTTGTCGAGGTAATGTCGGAATTAAAAATAATAGGTAAATTGAATGTAACACCGTTAGAGAATGTTACGTTACCCGTAACCGATAAGGTATTACTTAATGTTGTAGCACCAGCAACAGATAATGTGTTACTTAATGTGACACCACCAGTTACAGCCAATGTATTGGTAAATGCAGATGCACCAGCTACAGATAAGGTATTACCAAAAGTTACTTGACCTGTGTACTGTGTAGTACCAGTAAATGCTGTAGTACCACCAATTGAGAGTGAACCACCAATTGTAGTGTTACCAGCAATTATGAGGTTGTTACCAATAGCAGTTAGACCTGTTACACCGAGTCCACCTCTTACTGTTAGTAGTTTAGGAGTAATAAAATGACCAGGTTGAGCTGTTGCAGCAATTGATGATAGATTGATTGCTGTACCACCAGGAGTAGCTGCTAGCTGAATATGTGATGCATTAGCTGTGATTATATAATAATCAGTATTATTAGCAAGACCACCAATAACAGTGTTACCTGTTCCTACTGAGTATGTTACAATATCATTGTTGGAGATATTAGTAGTATCACCAGCAGATATAAATCCTTTTATGGAGCTGTTACCAACCAGTACTGATGATGCATTACCAGAGAATGTAAGTGTAGTAGTATTGGATACTAATAACCGGTTAACAAACGAGATACCACCATTAACTCTTAGGCTACTATTAGCTACAACTGCACCGTTTACTGTTAACGTACTATTTGCTGTTATAGGAGGTGCTAAAATTACAGATGCGGCTCCAGATGTAACTTCGAAGTTACCCAAACTCTTTAGCCCACCATTAAAGAACACTTGACTATTACGGAAGTTGATAGCTGTGCTTGTTACGTCAAAATCACCAACAGTACTGACGAGCCCCTGGGTCGTTATACTTGCTGCATTTATATTATTAGCAAAATTAGCAGTTCTATTGACTTGTAAAGTTAACAGTGTTGTATTGGATGCAGCAGCCAGTGTACCTCTCACCTGAGCGCCTGGAGCCACTAGGAAATGACCTGGCTGTGAGCTGGTAGGTACTGATGTTAGGTTTACAGCTGCATTGGATGATGCATTGACCAACTGAATAGCTGTTGAGTTGGTAGTCAGTATATAATAAGCTGCACCATTAGTTAAACCACCAATAGCTGTGTTTCCTGTATTTGCAATATATGTAACTAGATCATTATTAGAATATGAACCAGTTCTTGCACCCATCAGCAAGAAACCATTAGCAGTGCTATTACCAATTAGCACTGTTGTTGTATTACCATTGAATGTCTGTGCACCACCACCAGAAGAAACACCTGAACTGCCACCACCAATTGAGCCTGTAACAACAACATTACCTGCAATAATTAAATCTCCACCAACTTGTAGGTTCGCTCCCACGTTAGCCATACCGGAAATCTTAGCATCACCAGCAACTTCCAAAGCTACTGATGGTGATGCAGTATTAACACCTAATCTATTTGTTGATGCGTCTAGTACAAAACTACCCGAGTCAAAAATAACGTTTCCAGCAACAGAAAGAGTACTGCCAAGAGATACTGCACCGACAATATTAGCTGTGTTACTGAATGTAACATTGCCTACTACTGCTAAAGTGTTACTCAATACAACATTACCAGTTACTGCTAGCGTATTACTAAATGTAACATTACCAACTGCTGATACACTATTACTGAATGCTACACCACCAGTATACTGAACAGTGCCTGTGAAAGCTGTGTTACCTGCAACAGTAAGCACACCACCAACTGTTGTGTTACCTGTTATGTTTGCTTGACCTGTAACGTGCAGAGCAACGCCAGGAGCCGTGTTGTTTATACCAACTCTGTTATTGACGGAATCAACATATAGTGTTCCGGAGTCGATGTTAACATTGCCTCCAACAACATGCGAAGTACCACTAATGGTTACATTACCAGCTATATTTGCTAACCCACTAATAGTAGCGTTACCAGAAGCAGTAATAGATTGCGTACCTATCCCAGTAGTAGTGATTGTTGTATTAACAGTTGAGTTACCAACCGATACATTACTCGTCACAAAGAGAACATTACTTGTAGTTAGTGTACCACCCCTTAGACCAAGGGTACCAGATCCACTTACAACAACACTGTTTGATACAAACGTACCATTAATTACAGCATTACCAGTTGTAATACTACCAGCAGTATTTGCTACAGCAGTAACAGTGTATGTGGAGTATCCATATAACAGAGTGTTGGTTTTATCAACCCAGTTTTGGAATGAATCTGTTACGATATTTACATTAGATGTTTGGATTGCCATTGTTCTCTCTTCGTATTAAAACTGATAACATACTCTTGATATCATCAAGATCGCCTTTTAGGTTATCAATTTGACCTTGCAAATCGTTGTGGTTTTTTTGTTGAGCTCGTTGCTGCTTATAGAGACTGTAGGCCTCCGCATTTGTATTTATTAGTGCGTGATTACTACTATCTCTATTAAAACTACCATCATCAGTTTTTATAATCATACAGACACCGCTAAAGCCCTTATATCTTTAATTTTAGGAATATTCTGAGTATTATCTGACAATAATACAATTTTTATACAAAATATTTTATATGTGCTGTAAGCTGATCTTGATGTATCATAATACTGTACTACGGAGCTATCAGCCCAATACTTGAATGCAGTAAGTGGCTGTGTAACTTTCTCTACGGTTAAACCAGTAGTAGTTGTATTTGAATAAGGACCAGTGTTACTTGTTAACTGTAATGACGTACTATTTGTAACAGCATTTACTACATTAATTTCGTAATCAGTATTTGTATCGGTGTTCACAATTTTGATTAAATCACCAACAACAAGATCAGTATTAAATGTTGTAGAGGATCCTGTTATAGTATTGTTGCTGTTCGTAGCTGCGACACCAGTTAATCTTGTTGCAGGAGGTGTCTTAGGTAATGAATACTCATACTCAAGGTAATCCTCCTCATCTGCTAGATCACTGAATAAACTAGTTTCTGTAGTCTGATCCAATAGAGTCCATTCTTTAGAATCAAACTGACCACCATCATCGTTACTCAATATTTTAGTATAAACTAAAACACTAGTACCCGCAGGCTTGTATGCAGTCACATAAAACTTCATATCCTCTGCATCGAGACCGTCAGCTAGAACAACACGCTTGGATATATATTTCACTTCTGCATTACCATACTTGGTATTTTCATCTGCGCTGGAATTATTAATCCTGTTTTGTAGTAATACAACACTAGCTGGTGTTAGATCTATAACAGGGCTTACTTTATCTGATGTTGATGGTCTACCTAAAGTAGCTGTAATCCGTAAAGATTTATTACCACTATGGTTAGCTATCTCATTACTTCTTGATCTCATTTCCAACTCAACGTCATTTTTATTAGATACTCCAAATCCAATATTTCCTGTACTAAAAGAATTAGAAGTAGTAGCTGCGTTCTGGGACAAATCAATACTTGCTGATGAAGGTGTTAATGTAGATGCATGAACTTCTAGGAAGTTATAAGCATAATCATCTATGGAACTAATCACGGCTGTTGCATCTGATTTAGATCCTACTATAGTTTTTGTTGCCTGGAACAAAAAGGAAGCATTAGCTGCTGTTGAGCTATCAATAACGATTGTGTCATCATTACCAATCTCAGCTACACGGCCAGTTACAGCTTTCTGTATATTTAAATATGTAGTAGAACCATCAGCTAATCGTTCAGGCCAGTCTTTTAGTAACAGAAGTGATGATGTCACCCCAAGTACCATATTAACCTGAAAATGTTCTGTAACTCCGTGATGAGCCACACCAGACGCCGCTGTTGCTAAAGGAGCATCTATAGTGAGTTGAGTAGTGTTTGCAATAGCAGTTACTTCACGGACACTATTACCAATAAGTAAATAATCACCTACACTATACTCGGTTGTGAAACTTGTTCCAGAACCAGTGATTGTTGTAGGTGCACTATTTGATACGGTGCCGGTCTTTAAGACCTTATCAGTACCATATACCATTAGCACATTTTCACCACGAGTCAGCAATGCCGTCAGTGATGATGATGTGACTACAAATGGCGATGATACGTTACTTGTTAGATTAGCAGATGTAATGAATGTATTAGACTTCTGAGCAATCAACTCACCACCTTCAAAACTACCTTCAGTATTTGATAAAGTAAAGAACTCATAGTTTTTATTCTCCAGCACTATAGTTCCGGATGAAGGTGTAAATTTAGCGTAGTATAAATTAAATTTAAGATCCTCTGTTTGTACTGGGGTCCATACTTTATCATTCGATGAAATAAACAATACTCCAACACCAAAGTCACCATTATCAATCTTGTTACTAGATACATCTGGCTGACCTGGTACTGCAGTCCATACAGCGTAATCAGGTGAGTTTTGATCTGGGAGAATTGCAATACAGTAGTCTATGTTATTTCTAATAAACACAGGGGTATCTAAAACAACAGTAGTTGCTACTTGTCCCGTATTGCTTACATTTACATCGTCAGCAGAAATAAACTTGTTAGAAAGGATTATAGGGGTAGGTACACCATTTAGAGTTTCACGGATTTGAACTGCTATACCAGCGGTCGTACTTTTACTCTTAAAGAATAAGTCTAACTTGGTTATATAACACCCATCACCGCTATCATTGAAGTTTAAATTAAAGGTCTGTGCAAGAGGGTCCCATCTTATAACACGCTGTGTTGTAGTTGTCGTTACATCAATAGTTGTCTGGTATACAGCTGGAAATGATGCAGGGGCTTTGGTAATCATCGAGAGATTTGTCATCTCTTTCTTGAAGTTGTAAGCATTGTAAGGGGCAGTTACCCTTGATACTGCGCTATCTGAACTTTCATAACTATCTGTATCAACAATTAAAACTTCACGCTGACCAACGTTGAATGTGTTTCCTGGTATAAAGAATGCACCAGCTAATCCACCTGTACTATTAGCAACTAGGTTAGCACCAACTGGTCCTATGAATGAGAAATTGGTACTCTGAGATAATCCCTCTGTACCCCCATTGAGATCGGCCATACTAACAACCTGAGCAGGTCTACTTTGGAGTGGTTTTCCATCAAAGAATACATAGTGTCTTGCACCAGGTCTGAGTCCAATAACAACAAACTCAACTTGTTGTTCTCTAATAAATGGATTGAAGTCAAACTGGGATACAAAATCTCCAATATCCTCCTTTGTTTGAACAGTCTTACCAGGAACAATTGATCCAGTTGTTGTTGCGGTAGTAGTTGTTGTTTTCTGTTCTTGTACAGCAAAATTTTTACCTTGTGCTGTCGTCACGAAATCTGAAGTATTGACAGTTATTGTTTTACCTGTTCCTTTGAGAGTAAAGTTATCATTTATAGAATTAACAATAGCGTTAAATTGCTTTGAAAAGTCGATAGTGAAGGAGGTTGCTTTTGTTGTTAAGTCATAGTAGTTATCATACTCCGGGAATAATCTCATAGTACCACGATAAGCCCAAGCAAGAGTTGCTACCGTTCTTGATTTTGTTGCGAGCGGTTGTGTTAACGCTAACTCATCGGTGTAGCTCAGCATCGCATAGTCACCTTTTCTCACAAAACTCGTCGATGATGCTGTGTTTATTGATAAGTCAATCTTTTTCTGAGTATTCGGAGGTCTACCATATGATTTATCAGTATCAATTAAAAAATCAAACTCAGGATCATCAGGATTTGCAATATCATAATTATTCATTGGATCTACAAAGAATCCATTCTTAAACCTTGAAACTGCAGTATTAGCTTCACTAGGTATTACTAGATCTTTTGTATTCTTTTCTAACGTGTTAAGAAGAGAATAATATTCAAGACTTGATAGACGTTCCTCTATCTGTCTTATGTCCTTCATTGTATAACGCTTCACCTGATCGGTTTTTACTAATGTGGCATACTCAGGGCGCTGAGATGCCGTAGCTACCTTTGGAGATAGGGAAGGAAACGGGGGTATTATCAATGTACCTAGCGACATTGATTTACTTGGTACTACGCTAGGAACTGGGCTAGCATTTGGTAAACCTTCTTTGATATAGAAGTTACTATTTCTATCAACAATAATACGATCAGCACGGGGCATAAAATATGTGATATCTGCTTCAAATACTTCGTTAGGAGCAGGAAAATACACTGATCCAGTTATTGTATGAGTATTTGCAGGATCAATAGAAGCAGTTGCCACTGTCACTGCACCGGTATTAGCAGTGGCAGCTACAACAGGTCTAAAATCAACTACATCTCTTAAACTTGATACAGAACCTGTTTTGGGAGATAGGAAGTTAGGTATATCATATGTTCTAATTTTATTAGCAGGTAGTGTTGCAGTAGTATCATCCACAGGATATGAGTTTGTGCTTATATAATAACCAGAACCATGTGTGAATAAATCAACACGTACTAACAAACAGTTGCTATTTGTTATAGAGATAGCGCTACCAGGCTTGAGCTTTAGTTGGGATAAGCCGTATATATTATCTGTCTGTCCATCAACTAATTGGAAGCTCGAAGCATAATTTGTTGAAGTATTAGAGTATGTGTTACTTGTCCCAACGTAAACAGCCTTGAGATTAAATACGTCAGGAATACCAAGTGACCATGGTCCTCTATTGTTGGCTGTAATACTGGTTGTAGATAGTTTAATATAAACATCTTTAACAACTGTCTTAGCTTTGTGGATAATATTTGATCCTGGAGATACCTTGACATTGTGGACAACAGACACAGCTGCACTTGCAGCTATTCCAGTACCCAAACTAATGGTTGCTGTGTTACCCTGAGCACCAATCGTGATAGAAGCACCTGCCCTATCCAGTCTAACAGGAATGTTAGCTGGGTAAGCTAAAGATATATTACCCGATGCTGTAATAGCACTACTCAAAGTCATATTAGTAGCGTTAGTAATTGATGTTACACGCACAATAGTTGTATTAGTTGAGAATTGAATATAATCACCAACCTCTAGAGCTGTTGCAAACGATGTTCCAGTTCCAGTTGTTACATTTCCAGATACTGTTGCAGATCCAGCAAGATTTACTGTACTAACAGCATTGACTGTTGGAATTACAATGAAGTCTTGCTCTTGGACTGTATTGAGGGTGCTGCCAGCTGTATAAGGGAAATAGTCGTACGTTCCAGATAACTGGATAGTGGTATTTCCACCGGTGCTAAACGAATTAGCCGTAACAGTTCTATAAATAAAGTCAGCATTGGATATAGCACTCACTGCGGTATAACCAGTTTGGAATACCATGGTATCATATGTAGTATCATTCAACGATACTCTTGACAAAGCTTGGAAGAATAAGTCAGCAACCGCACCGGTCTTCTGGATACTTCTCACACTTGAGAATCTATAACTTGCTGACATTACTATATCAAATAAGTATAATCTATACTGACAACCTGGAGTACCAACAGTACCAGAATGATATTCTATTGATCTAATCTTAGCTGTACCAATAATTGATCCAGGAGATGTTGATGATCCACCTATATTATCAGTAACATCCGTAGCAGCAGTATTTCTTAAATTTACTGTATCTCCATTTACGAACCCAAACACACCATGCACCTGTGAAACTAAAGCATAGTTACCATAGTTAGTAACGATTGATTGTTGTATGCCTGTTCTCGTATCAGTACCCTGACGAACATTTAATCTAATTGCATCATTTAGTTCTACTCTTTGACCATCTACGTAACCGACACCAGCGCTTATCACAGCCTTCAAATGTGTAGTATTACCAGTGATCTCTTCAGTATTGATAGTAAACGGCATTACAACATAATCACCACTCTCCTCAGCGGTGCGCTGTGCTAACTTCTTATCAATAGAATTAAACTCTGTTTCTGTTCTTCTCTTCGATACATTACCATTCTCAAACTCAATTAACTTAAAGAACTCTGTATTAGCAGCTGCATCTACCTTTGATAACACTTGCAGAGTTGGTGTTAATTTAAGTCTGTTAGCACCTGGTGCAGTGTAATTTGAATATCCCTGAGCATTATCAAGAAGTGTTGAATCTAAAGAATTATTTACTATTGATTCTTCTGTATAGAAACCTAATACAACATTATTTGGTGTCCTACTAAAGTTATCAACTATAATTGTTTGTTGATCTACTCTGACGAAATGACCTTTTTGGTAGATAATACCATCACTAATAGTAACAGCAGTGCCAGTACCAACAGGGTTAGTAGATGTACTTGTACCTGTTGTATTACTATTTGCTGAGAATGATCCATTACATACAGTAACTTGTGCTTCATAGTTAATAGCAAGTAAGTTAGCACTTGATCCAGTTGATGTATTAACAGTTATTGTAGGGGTAGTTATGTAGCCATTACCGAATGCAGAGAAAGTAATTGCTTTGATTGTTCCGTTGGAATATGTTGTGACATTTGCTTCAGCACCCGTACCACTTCCTCCAGTAAAAATAAGGAAGTCCGAGTTATCGTATAAAGTACCACCGTTAGTTATGGTGACACCAGTTAAACGGTAATCCTGATTGTATAGTGTTATTGTTTCGTTATTTGCAAAAGCTTTTTTCTGATTTGAACCAGTATTCAAATACTTGACAAATAGTAGATTTGTAACGGGATCTTGAGATTCAAGACCATTAACTGCATTAACCACAATAGCCTGTAAGTTAGAAGATGTATCTACAGCATAAAGATTAGCGTAATCAGAAGGTAGTGCTGGAAGACCATCAACTTTTAAATCATTAATCTTAATATAGGTGTAATTATAATCATACGAAAAGGTACAACCCTTAATGATTGTACCTTGCTTGTAGATATTGTCGCCAAAACGCTCGACCTGATTTTGAAGGATCGTCTGGAGCTGAGTTAACTCTCTAGCCTGGATAGGCACAGCCGGTCTGAAAAGAATTCTATGAAAGTTTTTATCTTCACTGTAATCATCGAAGTAAGGTGTTACATTAAAGTTTGTGTCGAGTGATGCCATTTAATCCTCTGTTAAAAATCAAGTACTAATTTGATTGTTTCTGTTTGCCCAGCAGTTTTGGTAATTGGAGAGAAGTTTTCAAGATATAAAATATTACCCGATCCATCTATAATATCCGGTCCAGCAGTATTTGTAACAAGGAATCGCGCATCCGACTCGTCACCCAACACGAAACGACTTGTATCTGGATCCGTGATACTGATAATTCCTTTTTTATTTACAACTCTTAAAACAGTATTGTTTGAACTGTAGTAATATCCATTACCGCCGTTTGCTTGAGTAATCAATTCATCCTCAGCAAAATTCTGTGCTGTCTGTAAAGAACCGGTTAATCTTACAGTTTGATCAAAGTAAGTACCTGGTTGAGATACGGAGTCAACAACAGCTGTATATCCTGACGCTTCACCTGTAACTAATCCCAGCGTACTATTTCCCTGCTGGAAAAACCCATGAACATTTGCTAGGACTAGCTGACCAGCGCTGAATGATACAACCGTACCATTCGCCACAGCTTGTTTATTTGTATTTAGCGTCGCAATTCCAGTTGCTGTTTCACCAATCAAATTATGTCCAGTCTGAGTAAGACCTTTTGTAAGATTTATTGCTGTCCCGTTAAGGGTGGAAGATAACTTTATACCTGTTGAATTTGCTTGTACAACATAATATGATGTGTTATTGGCTAATCCACTGATGACGGTATTACCAGTAGATGTACGATAAGTTACTATACTATTATTTTGGAATACATTGTTTGCAAGCGTAATGAACTCATCAGTATCATTGACATTAGTATTGGCGTTAAATGTGATAGCAGTAGGAGGACCAAAAGTTATAGTTGGTAACAGATATCCTGACCCACTATCAGTAACTCTTACAGAAGCAATTTTACCAGTAGAGTTAGCTATACCAAAAGCAGTTGCAAGGTTACTACTTACGCCACCAATGACAATGGCTGCGTTTGAAGTATATCCAGAACCTGGATTTACAACAACTACTTCAGAGATGGGAGAACCAAGATACTGAGTAATAGTCTCTCCTGTTTCAAAACCACCAGAGTTATTACTGATTGATAGATCAGCTCTCGTAAAGTTTGGATCACTAAGAATACCTACAACTCTAAAGTCATTCTCATCTATAATCTTACCATCAGATGCTCCACTATCAAATTTAGCACTTACACATATAGAATGACATCCTAACTCTGCAGCTGCGTTGCTACCATGACCACCTCTAGGACTAATAATCACAGTTGCCGCAGCACCGCCATCCAATCCACCTGTATTGCCACTAAATGTTACGCTAGCGTATGTATAGAATTCACCTCTATCCGTAATTTCAATTGAGTGTATTCCCTTAGTTGTAGTATTTACAACTGCACGCGCAAGAGCTCCGGATCCATCTCCTGTAATAGTAACAAGTGGAGATATCACATATGATGAATCCGTTGTTGGCTCCACATCGAATTGTGTTTCTACTGTCACAACTCTTACTGTACCTGATACAGTATATCCAGTAATCTTTCTTTGTTGACCAGCTCCCACTCCAGCAGTTATCTTCAGTGCACTCATATTATAAAAGTTAGCGTTTGAAGAAGCTGTGGAAGGATCTATTGAAAAGGATCTTGGATTACCAAAAGTTGCAATCTCTTGGAAAGTTCCACTAGAGGTGGCAATGTAGTTATTTCCTGAGCTAGTAATCTCAATATTCTCTATACCACCATTGACAGCGTTGGCTACAACATTAGCATCTGGATATACTGGAATAAAATCAGCAGTTGCAAACTTATCAAAATTTGCTGGAGTGATAGAATACATATACTTCCACTGATAACCATCAGCTGAGAAATAAAAGTCATCTCCTGCCGATGTCTCAGTCAAACTTGGAGCTATAGTTGAACTGGCTCCTTTATTATTATCAAGACACTTAAAGACATTGTAAGCAGAACCTTCATCAACAACAACATAGAACGCCTTATCTTTTAGATTAGTGGCAGTGTGAGTATACTTAGTATATACTGTGCCAGTCACCCAATCGTATCTAGGAACAACTCTAATAACGTCGTTTGCAGTAACGCGTCGTCCGTATAACATATTATCATAACTATCAACCAATACTGTTTGAGTATTATCCTGAATCTCAGGTGGGTTGTTGTCATCACTAAAAGGAAGAGGTGCACCTATAAAACAGTAGTAGATGTTGAAGTTTTCTTCTGTGAAAGATTCTATGAAGTGCTCGATACTGAACAACCTCATGTTATTTGTAATTAGTAAGCTCATGTTTCTATAGTTACACCGGTAGTTGTAATAGACAAGTTAGCAGTGGTTGTTTTAATCATTGATCCAAACAACTTAGTTCCTGCCATGTGAGTTAGTTTTTTGAGGGTGTCTCTGTACAGTTCAAGAGGCAGAGCTGATTTTACCTGATACGAATAGAATTGGTAGAAATCACCATCATGGATGTATTTATCGCTGTTTAAAAAGCCTCTTGTAGATTTAAAGTATCCCTCACCAACACCCTGATTAATTAGGTTAACAGTAGCTTCTGCAACTATTTCTGTTGTTTCTTTTCTAATTATAACAATCTCATCTTGCTCGTATGCAAGACCGGAATTGACAATTGTTATGTCTGTTATTGCACCAGTTGCTACACCTGCGTAAGCATTTACAATACCGTTATTACCAACGAATAGTGTGTTAGCATCGTTAACAATAAATCTAGCGTTAGCTGATGCACCTGATATTTGTCCACCAAACCTGACACCTTCTTTGAAAGTAGCGCTAAGTGTGATAGGTCGTATAGTCATGAAAGTACTGTCAGCGTTAATAATACTACCACGTGCAATCTTCAAAAAGGTATTTGAAATTGCAGTGTTTACGAAGTAGAACAAATCAGAAGGAATGTTTCTTACGGCGTTGTTGACCTTGAATAGAGTATTGGAACCTGTGATTAGTACTGAGTTAGAAGAAAGTGTTAGTACTGTGTTATTTGTGATACTTGATACTCTATATACAGCACCGTTTCCAGAGAACTTGATGAAGTCATTAGCTGCAACTTCTGTTGTGAAAGACGTACCAGTACCATTGACTTGTGGGCTTGTGAGGTTAGATGTTACAGTTCCTGTTAGAACAGTACTAAGAGTGGAGTTAACAAAAGGTACATTAGTTTCTACTCTAACAAAGGATGTATTTGACTGAACAATATTTGCGTATATATCACCAGATCCAGTATTCTGTACCATTATCTCAAAAGCCGATGGTGCCAATGCTGATCCAGAAATCCTCATATCAAAACAGTTAGAAGATACTTCCTGAGTTACATCCTCAGCTGCAACAAAGGTTCCATTCTGAGTATCAATTTGGATACGTTGATCGCGGAGCTCATACTTGTATGTGAATGGGTCTCTTAGCAAAACAAAAGGATTGATGTTATAATTAGAACCAGGGTTAATTCCTGTGATGGATTTAATAAAACCAATCTCATAAGGCACTCTTGTTAAAGCATATATGATGATGGTAGATATATTTGCTGTTGGTAATTTAGGAAGACCAAAAGATGTAGAATTCAATGATACATTAAGGTAATCAGCAATTAAGTCTGTATTAATAACAATAGAGTCTTCTGTCTCTATCGGACCAATCTCGTATCCAGCACCGGAACCCCTACCAACAGTTGATACATTTGCAGTCACTCCAGATACAGACCCATAGAGATAGTTATATCCATTTGCAGAGAATGAATTAACGTTGCTATAGACACCCAATCTTGTATTAGTTGATCCTAGCACAGAAGCAGTGGCCGATACGTTTGTAACCAGCGTTATGACTGCATTAGTATCAACTATACTTGTTGCACCTGTAAAACTACCTGACTCAACAATAACCATAACACTACCATTAGCTAAAGAAGCATCATTAGCAAAAACATCTGGACCGTTTGTGGTCAATGTAAGTGTACTATCATTTTGAACAGTACTAACTTGGAAAGTGGCTGTACAAGCTTGAAATTTAATAAAATTATTGTTGGCTATCTCACCTGTAAACGATGTCTGTAAACCCGTTACTACATTGGATGTTGAGTTAGCAGATAATCTTCCAGTAATCGTCTTTTGTGTTTTACCAAGTACTCTACCGGTTGCAACATTGGCAGTAGAGTTAGCACCAACAACTAATCCACCAAACGCAAAGTTAACAGACGAGTTATTGAAAGCTATGTTAGACATTGGCTGAATAACCGTCTCGAACTCATAGAAGTCTCTGATATCTGAGTTGGCAGATGCTTTATTTTCAATACCTAGTGTTAGATTAGCAGTAGTTGTTTGAGTATTTGAACCATAACAGGTTCCACCATACAACAAAGTAAATCTGACCTTGCCAGAGGCAATTTCCGTACCGTCAATTCGTGCCTTACCCAATTTACCTTTTCTATTAGATATTACATCAACAATATCACCTATCTCAAAATCTTGACCCTGGTTAATAATATCAACACTAGTCATTGATCCAATAACAAACGGACAATCAGATAAGTTACCATCACTTGATATGATTTCATTAAACAGGAAATTACCTTTGACTGCTGAGAGATATAATATATCGAAGAATCTTCCGGAAACAGATCGTCTACCAACACTCTCTACAAATGCTGTGGCACCGGAAGTAGATCCAGTAATAAACTGATTGAGGAAACTACTTGTTTTAGATGATAGTGAAACTTCAAGATAAACAGGAACATAATACTCACCATCTGATGCTTTGATAACATCTTTACCTGGTAGGTATATCTCAGCGTCTGAAGCTCCATATATCTCTTTAAGCGCTAGCTTCGTGCCTTGCTCAGTTCCTTTGGATGTGAAGAAATCAGAGGAGAACTTAATATTTGATTTGGTACGCTCTTCATAGAATGGAGATGATGTAAGATACTTGTTTTTATAAAATACAAGGAACTCATCAAGAGTCTTATCTATATCACGATACTCTAATAAGTTTCTTGTATAGAAAGTTACATTATTAGTCTGCTGAGTCCAGTTGTAGTATTCTTTTACAAACTCAACAAAGTTATTACCCTGCTCTCTATAGAATTCAGGAAAGTGGTTGCTAACTTGAATAGCAATGTTATCTTCTATATCTCTCATCTTGTATCCGGCACCATATTAATTAATACATCTTCTGTACTTAGAATTAATACATTTTGAAGAGTTGAAGAGAAGTCCATTGATGCCATCTTTGCATATAATTTAATTGCTCCACTTGTATAGCTTGTCACATTGAGACCAGTGATTACTATCTCACCTGTTTCATAATCTATAGTACCTACCTTTCTAACTTCAACGTGATCAGTACCTGAACTTCTAACCATACGTATGTTACCGACACCATCATCTTCCAACTCTACTGTGAGTCCTTCTGATACAAAAGGAGTGGAGCTTATACCATGATCGGATACTATAGCGTGACTTGATTCGGACGGTGTTGTTGGTAGAATGGATGCATGAAAATTGATAGCAAAATTAGTAGGAGTATCAATTGTTGGTATTAAGTTAATAAACGCTAGTACATTTGTATCATTGTTAATGATACTTGAGTCTGCGGAATCTATTGAGGTTACAAAGTTACTATACCTAAATGTTCTATTAAAATCATTCAAGTATGTTGTGTTGAATTCAGCAATCTTCTGAAGTACTTTTGACTTGATCTGCTCATCATTGAGAGTTGTAACATTAGGGTCATACTTTACTGTGGAATCAATGAACAGGTATACATAATCAGGATCAACAACTTCCACTGAGAATCCAAGTGGTACTTTATCTTGTAGGTATGTAATATAGCTAGCCTTTTTACCGTTTGGTACTTCAGCATAGCTACTTGATTTTACCGATACAAAAATCTTACCAAACTGAGGTGGAGATTCTTTTTCCCCTCCATATACACTAATAGCTTGTATTTCTGGAAACTCTCTTGTCAGTAATATCTCAAAATCACCTTCAGTTATAGCACGCTCTTGTGTCTGAAAACTTCTAGGTGCATTATACTTGATCGACTCTATGGACTCGCTGATTGAACCACCAGATGCCTCAGCATTAATCACTATTGATACATTAGAGTGTCCATCAATACTAGAGTTATTAATAAAGTTATCAACACCGTTTGGTAATTCACCATTACATACTCTATACGTTACGTCAATAATAGCACCATTTTTTGGTAGCCGTCCGTATGAGTTATCACCAAAGATAACTTCATAGGCTTCATTCTCTGCAGATTGAATAAAAAATACTTGAGTATTTCCATTGACTCCAAAAAGAGAAAATCCTTGTGTATACACGTACACATTTGCGCCACTGTTTTCAGTGACGGTCATCTCTATACTGGTAGTGTCAATGTTAGGATTATTAAGTACAAACCTCTGGTTAGTTATTGCATCATTTTTAATAAACGTATCCGTTGAATAGCTTCCCTCATATATTAGTATGTTATTTGCATAAAACACTCCACTAGCACTATTAGCAATCGATACTGCATCAGACGTGACAAAGTTGAAAGTATTTGATCCCAGCCTAGCTGTGAATGCAGTCTTAGATGGTATAACAATGGATGTTGTATTAGAAGCGGGTGTGATGGAGATATTTACATTTGCATACGCAGATCTAAAAGATCTAGGGATATAGTTGAGCTCCTTGGCATGCGACACAACACTATCTCTAAGTTGAGCAGTATCCAGAAACATCTCACTTGCCACCATGTTGAGGTAGAAAGAGTTCATGTAGGTATTGTATGCCAGGACATCTAAAAGAACACTCATATTAGAACCATCAAAATCATAGTCCCTGAACTTAGCCTGACTGGATAAGTGGTTCTTTAAAGAAGTTTTAATTGCATTAAAATCTAGATCTACTAGATTGATTGATGAGTTGGCCATGTTATCTTATTCTAGTAAGGAGGAAGCTGACGGATACAGTTTCTGGATTATTTATTGTCGTGTAATATAGGAGAAGAGTAAAGGAGTGGGCATCTTGATTCTCCTCTACCTTACTACTAATTGTTTGAATTCTTGGCTCAAAGTTTTCAACGGCAGTTCTTATTTCCGTATCTATTGAGTCTGAGGTGAAGGCGGAGAAGTTTTCAAATAGTAAGCCGAGTACATTACATCCAAATTCAGGAAAGAAAGGTCTCTCACCTTTTCTAGTGAATATAATATTACGTAACGAAGCTACAACAGCATCCTCGTTTGTTAGACGAGCTATGTCTTTGGTACCAAAGTTCTTATCCAAGTTCATATAAAAATCACTATAGCGCTCATCTCTAAGCGACGTTACAGTAAATTTATCAGCATAGTTTGTTGCCATCTATCCTCCGGCAAATACGTTTGAAGATCCAGCTGCTACAGATGTACAACCGGATATAGCATCTCCAACTCTCCCACACCCCTTACCATTAATATAAACCGTTGAAGAACCAGCAGCTATAGGAGAAGCATGAGATGGACAGGGTACACCTGGTAATAGATGTGTGGTGTTATTATCACCTTGTCTACTAACACCAATACCGTTGCAGAATACACTACCCGAGCCTTGAGCTCTGTTAGGTGTACTACAATGGGTTACGTCTGCATCCCCGATTCTTGTTACAGCTGGCATTATTTTGTTTCTCTTTTTAGTAGCTCTTGAAGTTTTTCATTCCACTGATCTATAAGTTCATGTTCACTCTCAGTGTGAGGACCTTCAGGAGCTGCTGGTCTAAACTCAATAAGATTATCAAAAGATTGAGGAATATCCTCAAATGCGGTGTAAGTCTTTAACTCACCATTAAGTAAAATAACAAATTTGTGCATTAGTTCAAATCTATCCTTGGAGCTGTAAATTTCATATTTCCACTTGATGTCACATTATAGGTACCATCAACATTTACGTTAACATTACCCTTGATCTTTACGTTAAAGTTACCACCAACGTATTGATTATTATTACCCTGTGTAACATCAAACCTATCATCAACTGCTTTTATTACAATTTCACCATCTCTATTAATTTCAACATACGCACCTGTTTTGTGCATAATATGAATACGTTCATTGGATGGTGTATCATCAATCTCAATAAGGTGACCATTCTCGGTTCGGAATACCTTATTATATGGATATTTAGCTGCGTAAGGAGAACCAGGTTCTCCAGGAAATGGACCTGACGCTCCCACATTCTTTTGACTCTTTAAACCACCAGCAGAATTCTCATTTATTGAAGGTTTTGGAAGTTCGTTCTGTTCCGTGGTACCAGCTAGACCTGCAATAGATCCAAAAATAACAGGCATCTGGCACTCGTTACCATCTAAGAAGAATCCAAATACTGTAGAGTTAACCATTAAACCAGTAGGACTGATACCTACTCCATCTTTAATGCTACCAGAATATATTCCTGCACTAATAATAGAGTTGATTGGAGAAGCCCATGGTAAATGCTCTGTTGGAACATTAATCTTATCAGGAGCTCCACCTGCAGTGAATGGGTGTACGTTATAAATTCGGACACGAACTCTACCTAGCTTTTTGGGATCTTCTCTGTCTTCTATTACACCAATAAACCATCGAAATCCCTCTTCACCAATAGCAGCTGTTGTCATTTTTCATACACTCCTTTACCAAATCTCATTAACTCAAGATGAGTATCATACTTACTAGAATCTGCAATCTTTATGGAGTGTTTAATTGAGGTAATCAAGTACATCCCACTATCCATATCATTCCTACCTTTTTTAGACTCTTGACCCTCATACTTTGGAATTTCTAACTCAATAATATCTCCAGCTTTGAGTAATGTGTTTCCTGGAATATCAATATACGTTTTTTCATGTGTAAAAAGATTAGCGTAACAAATTCGCTCCAGTAGTGTAT
>Ga0255130_1000070_pt1 | contig 28738 bp, 28 predicted proteins | sample Law_Yuk_RepB_8d_FD_188560 | JGI IMG/M metagenome (GOLD analysis project Ga0255130, IMG submission 188560) | Freshwater microbial communities from St. Lawrence River, New York, United States - Law_Yuk_RepB_8d | ecosystem: Environmental > Aquatic > Freshwater > River | place: USA: New York...
GTCACCCACGTCTTGCGCGGTGAGGATCTTCTCTCTTCCACACCACGCCAGATCCGTGTGTATCAAGCGATGGGCTTAGCCCTTGAGGATTACCCAGTATTTGCTCACTTGCCATTTGTTATGGGTCAAGACAATGCCAAACTCTCAAAGCGAAATGGTGAAGTATCAATTGCTTGGTATAGAGATAAAGGTTTCTTGCCTGAAGCGATTTGTAATTATCTTGCTCTTTTGGGTTGGTCACCAGGAGATGATCGTGAGAACGTAACGATGAAAGAGCTTACCGAGCTCTTTACTGTTGAAAAGGTTCACTCATCACCTGCCCGCTTTGATATGAAAAAGCTTGAAGCAATTAACGGTGACAAGATCCGCGCTTTAACTATCGATGAATTCCTTGATTGGTCTCTGCCGTTTTTAACTAAGGCGGGGGTAGTTTCGGGAAGCGCTGATGAGATTGCACTTGTGAAGCTAGCGCTGCCTTTAATTCAAGAGCGAATTATCATGCTCAGTGAAGTGCCAGCAATGCTCAAGTTCCTATTCGTTAAAAACTTTGCAGTTGAAGCAGATAGCGTTGCAAAGATTACTGATAATGCCTCAAAGCAAGTACTTGAGCGCTCATTAAAGGAGTTAGAGCCACTTGCAACATGGACACATGAGAGTATTGAAGCTGCGCTTCGATCATCACTTATTGAGCAGATGGGATTAAAACCACGCATTGCATTTGGTGCAGTGCGCATCGCAACAACAGGTAGCACGATTTCTCCACCGCTATTTGAATCTATGGAGTTACTTGGCAAAGAGGCTTCATTGGCCCGTATTCGCGCGGGGATAGAGCTCTAAATCCTTTGGTATTCTTTGCTCCTGCTGTTTTTGGGGTATGGGGTAATTGGCAGCCCTGCTGATTCTGGTTCAGTAAGTCTAGGTTCGAGTCCTGGTACCCCAGCGATGTAAAGAAACAAATGGAAACACTAGGGCCCCGTCGTCTAGCGGCCTAGGACTCTGGCTTCTCAAGCCAGCTACGCGGGTTCGAATCCCGTCGGGGCTACGTATGGTTGATTTCGTGCATGTAATGGCAGTTTTATTAACTTGATTTAACTGCCCAGCGAAGCAGTGGCTCAGCATCATTAGGCATGTTGTTTGCAATCCAAAATGCACCATCTAAATTATCTCCGCGGGCACTTACAAACTTTGCTTTTGGCAGTGAGCGGGAAATATTGCTTTGAATAGCACTCACATAAGCAGAGTTCTTAGAAGGACCACCCTGAATTGCAATCTCTGGAGCATCACCATGAGAACCACCAGCGCCTAGCCATGTGGCAATAACAGTTTGGGCTAACAGTGCAGCACCTTCATTGCGGATAGAGATTGCAGTGGGACTTCCTGCATCAGCTGCTGCAAGTAAGTATTTAGCGGATGCAATCGCAAGAGATGCTGCATCGGAGGCATTCTTAATAGCAAGTGCGTCATAAGCCACCACTTGATCCTTGAAAGCATCTGCCAAGATTTGATCATCTCCGCGACCTTGACGAATACCAAGTGCTCTCGTTAATCCTAATTTTCCAAGCCAAAAGCCGCCGCCCTCATCACCGAAGGTACTTTCTAATCCGTCACGATGAGCAAAATGAGAGTCTTTTCGGCCAACGCTAACAACCCCGCCACCAATTGAGAGCACCACGCCATTTGCGCCACCAAGCGCACCTACATAACCAGCTAAACCATCATCGATTACTGCAACTTTGGTTGCTCCAAAAAACTCACTGCATAGGGCTAGAAATGGCTGTGGATCTGTAACAACTCCACGAAAACCTGTGCAAGAAAGTGCAACGGTATTTGCACTTAGTTTTTCAATGCCTTCAAATACTGCGCGAAGGGAAGATAGCGGAGGCTCTCCAGCTAATTTACCTCGCGTTGAATCAATTAAAGTTTCTGTAGTTCGAATGCGGCTACCAGATTGACCTAAATCTACAGCGAGCACATCAACCAACCAGATCGCGATTGCGCTTGATTTCGCGATCATGCTTACACGGCATATCTAAGTGCTTGTCATAACATGGATTACAAAGCAAAACCAATTGATGGCACTCTGGTTTTTGGCAGTTTCTAAACTCTTTAGTTGGTCCATCACAGTGGGCGCATGTGCCAATTAACTTAGTGTGATCACTGAAATCAATGGTCAAGCGATCATCGAATGTATAAAGGGAGCCGTCCCAAAGGCCATCATCACCGAAGGCATTTCCATAGCGAACGATTCCACCCTTGATCTGATAGACCTCTTTAAAACCACGGTTCTTCATAAATACCGTAAGAATTTCACAGCGAACTCCACCCGTGCAATAAGCAACTACCGGCTTATCCTTCATATGGTCGTACTTACCGCTTTCAATCTCTTTTACGAAATCATGTGATGTGTTTACATCTGGTACTACTGCATCTTTAAACTTTCCAATTTTGGCTTCAAAGGCATTGCGAGCATCAAAGAAGACCACTTCATCGCCGCGCTCTTCTACTAACTTGTTTACTTCTTCAGGGCGCAAGTGAACTCCACCACCGATAACGCCGTTTTCATCAACTTCAATCTCACTAGTATTTCCAAAGGCTACGAGCTCTTCCTTAACCTGAATCTTTAACTTCGGGAAATCATTGCCAGTTCCTTGAGACCATTTGAAATCAATCTTCTTAAATCCTGGATATTGACGTGTGTTCTTGATGTATTTCTTAATATCATCCATATGGCCGCCTAAGGTGCCATTTATACCTTGTGATGAAATCAAGATACGTCCCTTGATGTTGAGAGACTCACACAAAGTTTTTTGCCACAGCTTTACCGCTTCAGGATCGGCGATTGGTACAAAGTTGTAATAAAGAATGACCCTGTTGAAGTTCATCGCACTAAGCCCTTTCTGCCAAAAGTAATGAAACTAATTCATGCGGCTCAAATGATTGAGGCCACTGGGGGTTTTCACGTCCAACACCATGGGCAACAACAAAAGAGGCTCGCTCTTTAGCACTATCTCCGCCATGTCCGCCTTCATCAATATGTCCATGATCTGTTGTAACAACAACTAACCATGGTTCGTCTTGACTTGCGCGGGCCTGAACTGCTTGAAGCAAAGTATCCAAGTAAGCATCGATTCTTGCAATTGCGCTCCTATATTCAGCGCCAACTGAGCCAAAAGCATGGCCTGCCTCATCAACGCCACAGAAGTAAACAAAGGAGACGTCAGGGCCATGTTGGGAGATTGCATAATTTGCTGCTGCAGCAATTTCAGCATCGACTTGGGTGTAACCATAAGTTTCACCATCTCGAACTAACACCCGATGTCGCAGCGCTTTTGCTTGCTCTCTGCGTTCATGAATCACAGGCCCATGTCCAATGGGATCAACTAAGGGCGGCCATCCAGCTGCTGCAAAAGTAGTTGTACTTTGATCTTGATAAAAAGCACGAGATAGTAGATCAGGATGATGCAGAAGTTTGTGGCCTGTAAAAGAGTTATCAATAACTCCATGCTGGGCGTGAGTAGAACCAGTTAAAAGTGTTGACCAACTGGGACCAGACCACGTCGGTGGAGCAATAGTTATCGGGGTAAAAAATCCTTTTTCCTTGAGCGCTACCAAAGTTGGTGCGTTTTCAAGTGCGGTATCTAAATTAAGTCCATCGATACCAATTAAAAGGATTTTACTTTTCATTTAGGCAATAGCTACTGCAATTGACTTGGTATGTGCAGGTGATGAACCGCAACAAGAACCAACAATATTCACGCCCAGCTCTTTCATCTCAGCGGCATAGCGGGCCATTTCTTCTGGCGTGCCATCATAAATGAACTCATCACCTTGAAGTTTAGGTAGTCCAGCATTTGATTGCGTAATGACAAAAACGCCTGCTGGACGAGCTTCTACTAGCTCTTTAGCAATCTGTGACATTTCATCTGTTCCACGGCCACAGTTAGCACCAATGATGCGCACACCCAATGCTGCTAAATGCTTAATGGCCATTGCAGGCTTAACACCCATCATGGTGCGAAGGTTTGTATCAAAGCTCATCGTCACAATAATTGGCATCCCAGGTGCAACTTCTTGAGCTGCTGCAACTGCTGCTTCTACTTCACCTAGATCAGACATTGTTTCAATAAGAATTGCATCCACACCGCCGGCAACAAGTGCGCCAATTTGGGCAGCAAATAAAGCTTTACCTGTCTCAGGAGTAAGAGTTCCCATTGGCTCCATTAATTCACCCGATGGCCCAATATCGCCCATGACAAAACATCCAGGGTGGCGATCTGCAACTCTACGTGCAATCACAGCGCCTGCCTTATTTAACTCCGCAAGGCGATCTTCAAGTCCATGCATGGCAAGTCGGCCAGCGGTTCCACCAAAAGTATTTGTTGTAATGAAATTTGCACCAGCGGCTGCATATGCCTCTAGAACTGCCTCAATCTCCTCTGGCTTTTCAACATTCCAAAGCTCAGGTGCACCGCCATCGGTGAGTCCGCGATCTTGCAACATCGTCCCCATCGCGCCATCAGAAACAAGAGTTGCCTTTTCTAACGCTTCATAAATTGTAGACATTACTTTTCTCCTAAGGCATCTAATAGTGCAGAAAGCTTTTCTTCACTTAATTCTCTTTCAAGCCCTTCAACAATTCGCGCAGCAACAATATCTGGTGTTCCATCTGCTTCAACCCAAGGATCTCGATTCCAACCAGAGGTGTATGCATCAGCATCAATTTCACCTAAACGCATCGCAGCTTCATCAATGGCCTCTTGAAATCTAGAAGCCAGCATGACTTTGATTGTTGTTTCACCAGAGCGTGCAACAACCATGGATGGTATTTCACGCCAGCGCATAATTTGATATTGACTCATGAGTCAATTCTATAGGCTTAGCTTCCTAGGCTTTCACGCTCGAAAGCAGTACTCTTGCTCTCATGATTGATATACATTCAGTTGATTTATGGCAGCAGGCAGCTGTGGTCGTTAACGCTGTGATAGCGGCAGTCCTTGGCTCACTCATTGGGTGGGAGCGCGATCGAGCCGGCAAATCTGCAGGGCCTAGAACGATGGCTCTGGTGTGTGCATCTTCTGCAGTTATTGTCGCAATCGGCGCAGCCGTTGGAGCAGAAGCTCAATTTGGTGATCCAACCCGTGCTCTGCATGCAGTAGTAACAGGCATCGGTTTCCTTGGTGCTGGACTTATCTTTACAAATACACGTGCGGGATCATCAGGAATTGGCGGCGTCACAACAGCAGCAACAGTTTTCACAACTGCAACCGTTGGAATTGGTGTGGGGCTGGGCTTTCAAATAGCAGCAGCAGGTTTAACTCTAGTTATCTTAGTTATTTTGCGATCAACGCAGGTAATTGAGGCAACTACAAACCGCCATGACTAACGCCTATTAATTTTTAGCACAACATTTCGATCAGTGACTCTTCCTAACCACCAATCAATTCCATGCTTTGCGCCCAGTTCTGGTCGTTTTTGCCAAACATTGGCACTAATTGTTCGAGACAGGGAAGCAATTTCTAGTGGAGTGGTAGCCCCTGCATAATCAAGACCAGCTGCATGGTCAACAACAGTTAGCCCAAAGTAGATATCACCAGTTGCATCTGTAACGATTTCAACAGTGCGAGATTGCTGTGGCCAATCAGCATGTGAAGCAGTTTCAATCTGCCAAAAGCCACTTACTTCTTCCTCATCACCAATCCACTCAACATGGTGGCGGTGTTCATGGCCAGCTAGCCAGGCAATCACTTTTGGATACTTCAGCAACATTTCACGTATTTCATCTAGACAGATGCGTCGACCTGTTGGTGCGTAATCATTAAACATTTTACTCAATGGGTGATGTGAAGCTAGAACCACAGGCCTATCTGATGCAGCAACTTGCTTTTCAAGCCAAACAAATTGTTCTTCATCCATAGAGCCTTGCCAACCACCGAAGTGATTGACGCTATCAATAACTATTAACTTCACGCCTTGTATATGGGTGGAGTAATACATTGTTTTCTTACGCGCATTCTCGTCTGTGAAACCATGCCCGCGTGGTGAGCCAGGTGAATCGAGGTGCAGTTGTGCATACTCACCTCGTTCAATTGCCCTGCGCTCTAGATCTGCAGCAACGTCAATATATGGCGCATCATCTGCAGGGGGATATCCGGCTGGACCAACCTCTTTAAACTGCATCAAAACTTCAAAAAGGTTGGTTGTTGAGGGCAGCCCGGTGTATCTCTTTCCATCAACCATTTCTTTATTAACTTGAGGAGAAGGTGCAACTGTTCCCTGCAAAAGCGCATCATGGTTTCCGTGCACAGCAAACCAAGGAAAATTCAGCCCTGTTGCCTTAAAGGGCGTGCGGCAAGAGTTTAAAAGATTAGGAACGATTGGGAATCCATATTTAGCACGGGCGTAATCATCTTCTTTTCCTGCAGGAGTTCCATGGGGGTGCCAATAGCGAACATCGTAATGTTCAGCGCTATCATCTATGACGCCTTCATATTTGGAAAAGTCTCCTGAATCAGGACGAATTTCTAACCCATCAAGTAAAGCCAAATACCAATCAACTTCATTTTTCTGTGCGTTATCTGTTGTGTCTCCAGTAATTATCGCACCAGCAATTTCATGACCAGATAAAGGTCCTTTAGTAATTGTGTTAAGTGATTGCACCATGGATTCAACAACATGTGGGGAGAGCATTGAGTGGGCACGGTAAGTACCAATAGTTCCTACTTGCTCGCGAATTGGACTATCTGGATCTGCATTTCTATCTAGGTATTCAGGTCGCGTAGGGGATTGGGCATCGCAAACGTGAAGATCAGAAAGATGATGCATTACTAGGAGTGGAAGGCTGGATGCGGGGAAGCTATGTCCACAATGTGGTTCAGCCGCCACGTTCACAAGGTTGCGCCAGCCCAGTGCGTTAGCTTCACCACGAGCAAATGCCATAGTCAGTATCCTAGCCAAATGGAAAGCAAAGCCGGAAGCATCATCGTCTTAAGTGGCGGTACGAGTTCTCGCTTTGGCGCAGATAAGTCTCAAGCAATCTTGGGTCACCAGCAGTTGATTCACCACATACTTGCACGTGTTCCAGAAGAATTTGAAATCATCGTTGTTGGATCAGATCCATTGTTTGCTGGAGCTCCATATCGTTGTGTTCAAGAAAACCCAGTTGGTGGCGGGCCAGTAGCTGGAATCGCAGCAGCTTTAGAGTTGTGTGAAAATGAGATTGTTGGAGTCCTTGCTACTGATATGCCATTTGCAGGGGCTCATATGGTTCATTTATTAAGTGCAATGACATCACAGGATGATGCGATTATGTATGTTGATTCACAGGGCTTTAAGCAACCGCTAGCTGCGCTCTATCGACGCGAAGGGCTAGAAACTGCACTGTCTAAGATAGGCAATCCACACGGTATTTCTATGCGCACGTTAATTGCACATTTGAATATCCATGAGATCCATATGAGTCCAGAGATTGAAAAAGCCATGATTGATATTGATACACCCCATGATTTAACTGTTGCTATGGAATACCTGGCAAAACTATGAGCGCACTCATTGAGGGAAGTTGGGATGATGCTCGTGGGATAGCTCAGTCCACATTTAAACAGTTGAAATCAGAATCCTTGTCAGTTGCGCAATGCGTAAATAGAACCTTGGCCGTGGATGCCAAATCACTCGTTGATCTACCAACCTATGCAACCTCTGCCATGGATGGTTATGCAGTTAGTGGTCCTGGTCCATGGAAAATAGTGGGTGAAGTAAAAGCAGGATTGCCGATGAAAGGTGTACTTGAATCAGGTGCAGCCGTTGGAATAGCAACGGGTGCAGTTATACCCGAAGGAACTTTTGGAATTATTCGCTGGGAATCTGCCAAAGTAGATGGAACTGAGTTAAATGGTGCGGTAGTTAAAGATCAAGATATTCGACCACCAGCCCATGAATGCAAAGCTGGCGATGTCATTGTAAATAAAGGCACTGTGCTAAATCCTGCAATGATCGGCTTGATTGCCGCCGCTGGATTTGATGAAATAGATGTTGTAACACAGCCTAGAGTCGCACTTGTTTTGCTCGGTGATGAAATTCAACTCAGCGGCATTCCACGTGATGGATTAGTACGAGATGCACTTGGACCACAGCTACCTGGTTGGTTAAGAGCAATGGGTGCACAGATCATTAGCACCCAATACATTTCTGATCAATTTGATCTTGTTGTCGCTGCATTAAAAGATGCCTGCGCAAGTGCAGATATCGTCATTACAACCGGTGGCACAGCGCAAGGTCCACGTGACTATCTACATGGGGCACTTGATGCAATTGGTGCAGATATTTTGGTAGACACCGTCAAAGTGCGACCAGGACACCCCATGTTGTTAGCGCGCAAAGGTGACGTAGCCATTCTTGGTCTGCCTGGGAATCCACAATCTGCAATCGTTGCACTTGCATCCCTTGGCCAACCAGTTATTGGTTCTCAACTAGGCCAGACTCATAAGAAGTTAGCAAAAGTCATAACAGCTAGTGAATTAAGCGCACCGCAAGATTTCACTCGTTTGATAATTGGCAACCTCATCGATGGTCAATTTCATGTTGCTCCGTATTTAGGCTCTGCGATGCTGCGCGGATTAGCTCACTCTGATGGCTTTGCCATTGTGACAAAGGCTTTGACGGGTGCGGGCGAGCAAGTGCGCTGGTTAGACTTACCGGCATGAGCGATGGATTAACTCACCTCAATAGTTCAGGTGAGGCCAATATGGTTGATGTGACCGGTCGTGATTCCACTGTGCGCGAAGCGATTGCATCTGCTCGAGTAATTCTCTCCAGTCACGTTGTTGCACTCCTTCGTGATGGCACAACACCAAAGGGTGATGTCTTATCGACAGCAAGAATTGCCGGCATCATGGCAGCCAAGAAGACAAGTGAGTTAATTCCACTCTGTCATCCAATTGCAATAAACAAGATTTCAATTGAACTATCTATTACTGACTCTGGCGTTGATATTTCATCCCATGTCATTACTTCAGATCGCACAGGTGTTGAGATGGAGGCGTTAACTGCCGTTAGCGTTGCTGGACTAACGATTATTGACATGATTAAGGCTTTAGATCCGGCGGCTGAAATTAGCGCAATTCATGTTGATTCAAAATCTGGTGGAAAGAATGGCGATTGGAAGCGCAAGTGAGTATGCGCACCGCAGTTGTAATTACTGCAAGTAATCGTGCTTCTCGTGGCGAATATGTAGACTTAAGTGGTGCAGCACTTGCAAAGGGGCTCAGCGCCCTTGGATATGCAGTCTCTGGACCGCATGTAGTTGCAGATTCCATTGATTTGATTTCAGAGCAACTCACAGTGGCGCTAGCAAATAAAACTCGTCTTATTGTCACAACAGGTGGCACAGGTGTCTCTCCGACAGATGTCACCCCGGAGGCAACAGCGCCCTTTGTTGAAAAGCTCATTCCAGGTTTTGGCGAAGCACTTCGCGCTTATTCGCGCGATAAGGTCCCAACTTCTGATCTGACTAGGGGATTAGCGGGAACCCATGGGGCATCACTGATTATTAACCTGCCTGGATCACAAGGGGCAATTACCGATGGCTTAGTAATCATTGAGCGTTTGGCAGGACACATTCTTGATCAGCTCGATGGCAAGGATCACTGATGCCAGAGCTGGTCTATGCAGTTGTTACTGATGCACCTGTCCACATTGCCGAGCTTTCTAAGTTAGTGACAAACCCACACAGCGGCGCTGTTGTCACATTTTGCGGAGATGTTCGAAACCATGACGGTGGCAAAGAAGTTGTATCACTTCTCTATGAGATTCACCCCAGTGCACCTGAACAAATTAAGTTGATTACTGAGGCCTTGATTGGCCAATTTGAAATTGAAAAGGTTGCTGTTGCTCACCGCTTTGGCGATATTGCCATTGGTGAAACGGCATTTGCTGTGGCAGTCTCTGCTGCCCATCGCCAAGCAGCCTTTGATGCCTGCGCCGCAATAGTGGATGAAGTAAAGGCCAAGCTGCCTATTTGGAAGCATCAGAAATTTACTGATGGCACAGATCAATGGGTGAACTGCGCATGAGCAAACTCATTGATACGTATGGCCGAGAGCACCGCAATCTTCGAGTTTCACTGACTGATCGCTGCTCACTTCGTTGCACCTATTGCATGCCCAATGACTTTGCAGCATGGATTCCCAATGATGACTTATTAACAACTAATGAGCTTCTCACGGTTATTGAAGTAGCAGTTGAACAAGGAATCAATGAAGTGCGCTTAACAGGAGGCGAGCCATTGCTTCGCCCAGATATTGTGGAGATTGTTGATCGCATTGCTGGCCTTGCTAACGCCCCACGTTTAACTCTCACCACCAATGGATTGAAGCTAAAAGAGTTAGCGATTCCATTAGCAAAAGCTGGTTTGAATCGAATCAATATCAGTTTGGATACTTTGAGCCGTGAGCGTTTCAAGAAACTGACATATAGAGATCGCTTTGATGATGTCATCGAAGGATTACATGCTGCCAAAGCTGCAGGACTGTTTCCCATAAAAGTTAATACTGTTTTGCTCCAGGGGATAAATGATGATGAAGCACCAGCGTTATTGGCGTGGGCAATAGAAAATGAATACTCACTGCGCTTCATTGAACAGATGCCTCTAGATGCCGGTGGAATTTGGGATAGAGCAACAATGGTTACGGCTGATCAGATTTATGCAGATCTATCCACGCACTATGAGTTAACTCCTGTAGATGGCCGAGGTTCAGCACCTGCAGAGGAGTTCTATATCAATGGCACACAAGCAACCGTTGGAATTATTGGCAGTGTGACAAGGCCGTTTTGCGGGGCATGTGATCGCCTGCGATTAACTTCAGATGGACAACTGCGCTCATGCTTATTCTCAAATGAAGAAGTAGATGTGAGGAAAGTACTTCGCGATGAGAGCAGAGATGATGTAGCTAAGCGAGTGGAGATAGCGGCCCGCTTCCAAAAAACTGTAATAAGCAAGCTGCCTGGCCATGGCATTAACGATCCTTCTTTTATTGCACCGCTTAGACCAATGTCAGCAATTGGTGGTTAGCCACCAGCAAAACGTGGCAACACATCAATAAAACTGCCAGCATGAATAGGCATATCTATATCGTTCACCGCTACGCAATCAACTAAGAATGAGCATTGATCAATAACGTGAGCTAACGCTGGGTTATTGGCAGTAACTTGTGTGAGAATGGCTGAAAGTGGAGCTGGATTCACACGCTCAGCGCTCACTCCAGCTGCGGCTCGCGCAGCAGCAAAGTAGCGAATCTCTATATCCATAGCCATAGTGCCATTGTATGGTTACCTAATGCTCGAGTACATCATTATCTTCCTGGTCGGCATTCTTGTCGGTGGAATTAATGGAATGGCTGGGGGAGCATCAGTTATCTCTTACCCAGTCTTACTCGCCACAGGAATGTCCCCAGTAAGTGCAGCGATTTCAAATGCATTAGGTGTGACACCAGCAAACTTCTTTGCTCTCCTTGCTGTGCGCGATCAGATGCGTGCTTATTTTCATGAATACAAGAAACTCATCTATATCTCCATAGTTGGTTCAACGATTGGTGCGCTTCTTTTACTCAACGTACCACCAGGTGTATTTGAAAAGATGGTTCCCTTCCTGCTCCTATTTGCGAGCCTGTCATTTTTGATTAAAGCTAAGCCAGTCCGTGGTGCTCGCCACGCACTGATTGAAAAGCTCGGAATTGCAGGCAGCGGTTTGTATTGCGGCTACTTTGGTCCAGGCCAAGGCGTGATGGTTATAGCTGTGTTGGCCAGAGATATCAGACGTGATCCCAAGACACTGAACACTGCTAAGAATTTAATTGTTGGCTGGACCTCATTGATCTCCAACATCATCTATATCTTTAGCGGCTTAGCCCATTGGGGAGCAGTCATCGCGCTGCTCATTGGTGCCAGCATCGGTGGAACCTATGGGGGACGCTATGCAGCAAGAATGCCGGCCATCCTTTATCGGGCGCTCATTCTCATCGTGGGCTTTGGTGCCTCAGCCTGGCTCTTTACCAAGTACTACTAAGGCTAAAACCACCCCCTCGCGCCCCTTCTCATTGGTATATCACTGATATATCATAGTGGATGTGAGCCAGGCTATCCATATTCTCTCCAGAGAGAGCTCCTCGCTATCTGAGGCTGCCTATAGCCGTATTCGCTCAATGATTATTACTTTAGAACTTGAACCAGGATCACTCATTAGTGAGAGTGCATTGATGAGCACACTCAAGATGGGTCGCACACCTATTCGTGAAGCTCTGCGCTCGCTAGCAAATGAAAAGCTCGTTGAGGTTTATCCACGTCGTGGCATGTTTGTCTCTCGTGTTGATGTTGCCAATCTTTCCCAGCTCTCAGAGACCCGCGCAGTTCTAGAGATTAAAGCCGCTGAACTTGCTGCCACACGATCAACTGCTGCCGACCAAGAAATCACAAAAGCTTTAATAAAAGAGATTAAGGCAATCAAAGGCGATTTAGATATGCCAACTTTGATTGGGTTGGACCAGCGAATTCATCACCATATCTATCAATGCACACACAATGAATTTCTAGCAGCAGCGCTAGATAACTACTACGCCCACGCCCTGCGCATCTGGTTCTTAGCACTTGATCGCGTTGAGCATTTGGCTGATGCAATTATCGAACACCGAGCTTTGTTAGAAGCTATTGCAAGCAATGATCCAAAAGCAGCATCAAAGGCGATGAGAGAGCACGTTGAAGGTTTTGAATCAGAAATCCGTAAGTCTTTATAACCACCACCAACAGAAAAAGGAAATGAAGCTATGAGTAAGTTACCTGCAAAGGCAAAGTGCGTTGTTATCGGCGCTGGAATCGTCGGCAACGGTATGGTCTATCACCTTGCAAAGCTTGGCTGGAAAGACATAGTCCAGATTGATAAAGGACCTCTTCCTAACCCTGGTGGCTCAACTGGCCACGCATCTAACTTCATCTTCCCTGTGGATCACTCAAAAGAGATGACAGCGATTACTGCTGAAAGTATGCGCCAATACAAAGAGTTTGGAACCTTCACTGAAACTGGTGGAATTGAAGTTGCTCGCTCAGAAGAGCGTATGCAAGAGCTTGCACGCCGTATTACATCTGCAAAGTCTTGGGGAATCGAAGGTGGTCGAATCCTTACTCCTGCAGAGGTAAAAGAACTAGTGCCCTACATCGATGAAACCATCATTTTAGGTGGGTACTACCAGCCAACTGTGGGTGTCGTTGACTCACTTCGCACAGGAACAATTATGCGCGAGAAAGCACAAGAGATGGGCGCTGCTCAATCATTTGCAAACGTTGAAGTTCAAGATATTAAAGTTGAAAACGGAGTTGTAAAGGCAGTTGTTACTGATCAAGGAACAATTGAAGCCGACTATGTTGTTATCGCTACAGGTTGCTGGTCACCAAAGCTAGCTGCAATGGCTGGAGCACACATTCCATTAACACCTGCAGTTCACCAAATGAAAGACATTGGACCAGTTCCATTCTTTAAAGACACCAAGGGTGATATTGAATGGCCAATCGTTCGTGACATGGATGTATTTATGTATGAGCGCCAACATGGAACTGGACTTGAAATCGGTTCATATGCTCACCGCCCAATTCTCTACACACCAGATGACATCCCATCAAATGCCACAGCTGCTCTTTCTCCAACTGAGTTTGCATTCACTCAGGCAGATTTCGACATCCAGGATGAGCATGCTTATGAATTGATGCCATCAATTGTTGGAGATGAATCAGTGCGTGAGAAGTATGCATGTAATGGAATTTTGTCTTACACCCCAGATGGAATGCCAATTCTTGGCGAAACACCAGAAGTAAAGAACTTGTGGTCAGTTGCTGCGGTGTGGATTAAGGAAGGCCCAGGAACTGCAAAGTCTGTGGCTGAATGGATGGTTCTTGGAGATTCACATATTGATCTTCACGCATCAAACATTGCTCGCTTCCATGAGCACCACAAGGAAGAGAAGCACATTAAGTCTCGTGTGGCTGAATCATTCAACAAGACTTATGGAATCGTTCACCCACTTGAGCAGTACGAATCAAATCGTAAAGTGCGTCTGTCTCCTTACTACGAGCGTGAAGCTGCACTTGGCGCAGTGTTCTATGAGACTGCTGGATGGGAACGACCATTCTGGTATGAATCAAATAAGGATTTAGTTGCAAAGTTTGGCGACAAAGTAATGCCACGCACTGCTGAATGGGAATCACGTTGGTGGTCTCCCATTATCAATGCAGAGCACTTACAAATGCGCGAGACTGCAGGCATCGTTGATTTAACTGCCTTTGCTTACTTTGATATCACTGGCCCATCAGCGTTGGCTGTTGTGCAAAAGGCAGCACTACGTCAGATGGATGTTGCTATTGGCCGCGTTGTTTACACACCTGTACTTGGTCCAAACGGTGGATTTAAATCAGATTTAACAATTATGCGCCTTGGTGCCGATCACTTCCGTGTTGTTACAGGTGGTGCACACGGTATGGCAGATAAGAAGTGGTTTGCTGATTTATTGCCAGCCGATGGCTCTGCAAAGATTAAAGACATTACTTCTGACTACACCACTCTTGGTGTGTGGGGTCCAAATGCCAGAAAGATTGTTCAAGAAGTGACATCTGAAGATATGAGCCATGAATCATTCAAGTTCAGCACATGTCGGGAGATTGATATCAAGGGCGTGAAAGTTCTTGCATCTCGTATTTCCTACGTTGGCGATCTGGGTTGGGAGTTCTATGTCCCTATGGCCGATGGCCCAGCTCTTTGGGATGCGCTCTGGGAAGCTGGAAAGAACCACGGATTAATTCCAGTAGGAATTGGTGTCTATGGAACTACTGGTCGTCTAGAGAAGTGCTACCGCGCATACGGTCCAGAGCTTGAAACTGAATACACCGTTGTTGAAGCAGGAATGCAATCTCCAAAGCTCAAAGAAGCAGATTTCATCGGTAAAGAAGCTCACGTGAAGCACCGTGCTGAAAAGCCTGTTGCAATGCTGTGCACACTCTTTGTTGATGATCACACATCATCTACTGGCGTGAAGCGCTACATGATGGGTAATGAGCCAATCCTTACTTTGGATAAGAAGCCAATTACTGATGCACATGGACGTCGTTCATATGTAACGAGTGCTGGTTCTGCACCATCTTTAGGTAAGCACATCCTGATGTCATACCTTCCAACTGAGTTAGCTGTTGCTGGAAACAAGTTCCTCGTCGAATACCTTGGTGAGCACTACCCATGTTCAGTAGCTGAAGTTGGCCCAACCTCTGTATTTGATCCATCAAGTGAGAGGATCCTTGCATAATGGACGTACTTGTCTGTCTAAAGCGCGTTCCACTAGCTGGTGGAACTTTGATTCTGACTCCAGATTCACGCGATATCGAAACTAAACATTTAGGTTTTGGTATTAGCCCACATGAGGAAAACGCCGTTGAAGCCGGTGTTCAACTCGTTGAACAAATGGGTGGAACGCTTACTCTGCTTACACTTGGACCTAGTGATGCTGAAGAACAACTTCGCTCACAGCTAGCAATTGGTGCCACTCGCGCCGTGTTGATTGAAACCGATGGGCAAGAGTGGGATCCACAAGGAACTGCTGCTGCTCTCGTGGATGCAATCAATGCAGAAGAGACTAAGTTTGACTTAATCATTTTTGGCGCAGAATCTGCTGATAGTGCTGGATATCAAATCCATATTCGTGTGGCACATGCTCTCAATCGCCCAATTATCACCAACGTTAAATCAATGAAGGTTGAAAATGGGGTTGCTGTGTGTGATCGAGTAGTTGCTGCAGGACGAGAGCACTATGAAGTTGCACTACCTGCAATTGTCACTGTGCGAGATGGTCTAAACATTCCACGCTATCCATCAGTGCCTGGGCGTATGCAGGCGCGCAAGAAGCCAGTAGATATGAAAAAAGCTGAAGCACGAGTGCCTAAGTTAGAAAAAGTTACTTTGGCACTTGCACCATCTAAGGCTAAGGGCGCAGAAGTTTTAGGCAACGGCGCAGATGCCGTTCCTGCATTAGTCGAAGTCCTCAAGAAGATTGGAGCCTTCTAATGATTCTTGTACTTGTCGATCAAGATCGCGGTGAATTAGATCCACTTTCACTTCGTGCATTAACTGCAGCCCGCAAGTTAGGCCGAGATGTCGAAGCGATAGTTATTGGCAAAGAAGGTGCAGCACTTGCTGGCATCGTCGGTGAATATGGCGCCAAGGTTTTACACGTTGCATCTCATGCCAACCTGACTGACTACACACCTATGGCATCTGGTCGCGCACTAAAAGACTTAGTTGAAAAGCTAAAGCCAGCTGCAGTCCTTGCCGCTGGAAGCCCACGGGGAAATGAGCAGTTAGCGCATTTAGCTGCTTTTCTAGACCTTCCAATGGCAGCTGAGTGCTCAGAGATCACATTAGGTTCACCTCACCATGTGCTTCGCGCACGTTGGGCAGGAAATCTCATTGAATCTGCAAATGTTCACGCAGATCTTCTTATTGCAAGCGTCTTAGCATTTTCAACAGAACCAGAAACTGCCAACGGCGGCGCAGCAACTGTTACTGAGTTTGAACCAGCGCTAGAACCGCAGGATTACGCGGTGAAGGTATTGAGTCGTGATGCTGGTGAATCAAAGGGCGGCGTAACTCTCAATGATGCCAAAGTTATTGTCTCTGGCGGACGTGGTGTTGGTGGTCCAGATGGTTTTGGACAGATTGAAGAACTTGCAACGCTACTCGGCGGAACTGTTGGTTGTTCACGTGTTGTAACTAGCTCAGGCTGGCGTCCACACGCAGAACAAGTGGGACAGACAGGAACAAAAGTGGCACCTGATCTCTATATCGCAGCCGGTATTTCAGGTGCGATGCAGCACATTGCAGGAATGAAGAACAGTAAGACCATCGTAGTAATTAACACAGATCCAGAGGCTCCAATTCTTAGTTATGCAGATTACGCAATTATCGGTGATTTGCACCAAGTCATACCGGCTCTAACTAGCGCAATTCGCCAAGCCAAAGGATAAAAAATGTCAGATATTGAAATTGCCCAAGCTGCAACTATGAAGCCGGTCACCGAAATTGGTGCCAGCTTAGGCATTGATGCAGATAACTTAGAGGCTTATGGAAAATACAAGGCGAAAGTTAACCTTAAGTATTTAACTGCTCTTCCAAAGCGCGATAACTCAAAGTTGATTTTGGTAACTGCCATTAGTCCGACACCTGCAGGTGAAGGAAAGACCACAACCACTGTTGGTTTAGGTGATGCTCTTCGCCATATTGGCAAAAATGCAATGATTGCACTTCGTGAACCATCCCTTGGCCCAGTCTTTGGAATGAAGGGTGGAGCAGCTGGTGGCGGTTACGCCCAGGTAGTTCCGATGGAAGATATCAATCTGCACTTCACTGGTGATTTCAACGCTATAGCCCTTGCAAACAACTTACTTGCAGCCCTTATTGATAACCACATCCACCATGGCAATGAGCTAGCCATTGATATTCGCCGTGTCACATGGAAGCGAGTAATAGATATGAATGATCGTGCTTTGCGCGAAATCATTCAATCCATTGGAGGCGTTGGTAATGGATACCCACGTAGTGATGGCTTTGACATTGTTGTGGCCTCTGAAATTATGGCAATCTTCTGTCTTGCAACTTCGATTGAAGATCTAAAAGAGAAGATTGGCAAGATTGTCGTTGGCTATAAGCGCGATAAGACGCCGGTACTTGCCTCTGAGCTCAATGCACAAGGTGCAATGACAGTTATTTTAAAGGATGCTTTCCAGCCAAACTTGGTTCAAACACTTGAGAACACACCAGCCTTTATTCATGGTGGACCATTTGCCAACATCGCACACGGTTGCAACTCTGTTGTTGCTACAACTTCTGCCATGAAGCTAGCTGACTATGTTGTTACTGAAGCTGGCTTTGGTGCCGACCTTGGCGCTGAAAAGTTCATCGACATTAAATGCCGCAAATCAGGCTTACGTCCTTCTGCTTGCGTATTGGTTGCAACGATTCGCGCAATCAAATACCACGGCGGCGCAGACCTAAAGACAATCACAGAGGAGAACTTGCCGGCACTTGAGGCTGGCCTAGTAAACCTTGAGCGTCATATCAACAACATCACAAAGGTTTATAACCTTCCTCTAGTTGTTTCAATTAACAACTTCACCAGTGATACCAAGGCTGAAGTTGACCTACTTCGTTCGAGAGTAGAAAAGCTTGGCGTGAAGATTGTGCTTGCAACTCACTGGGCTGATGGTGGCAAAGGTGCAGCTGATTTAGCACATGCCGTTGTTGAACTGTGTGAGAAGCCACAATCTATGGTTTTTGTTTATGAAGATAGCGATCCATTGTGGGAAAAAATCACCAAAGTTGCCACCAAGATTTATGGCGCTAAAGAAGTAACAGCTGATGCCAAGGTGCGCCTCAAGCTCAAAGAACTTGAAGCATCTGGCTATGGGCACTTCCCCATCTGTGTAGCCAAAACGCAGTATTCCTTTAGTACCGATGCAGCATTGCGCGGTGCACCCAGCGGACATTCCATCAATGTTCGCGAAGTAAAGCTCTCAGCAGGTGCTGAATTTATCGTAATGATCTGCGGAGAAATCATGACAATGCCAGGTCTGCCTAAGGTGCCATCAGCTGAGCGCATTGATTACATTGATGGAAAGGTAGTGGGTCTGTTCTAATGAAGTATTCGACATGGTCACAAGAGGCAGCGTTAGCTGTGCTTGCGACCTTGCGCGAAGAAAAAGGCGCAGTCCTTATGGCCTTACAGGCTCTGCAAAAAGAGTTTGGTTATGTTCACAAAGAAGATGTGGCGTTAGTTGCTAATTTCTTCAACAACTCACGGGCTGATGTTCATGGAGTCTTAACTTTTTATCATGATCTACTTACTGAACCACCTGGCGATAATCACATCTCTGTCTGTGTGGCAGAGGCGTGCCAAGCAGTGGGATCTCGTCAGCTAGAAAAAGATGTGAAAGCCAAGTTTGGCAAAGAAGTCCATGATGGTTATTGCTTTGGTAACTGTGCACTGGGACCATGTGCCATGGTGAACGGCGCAATTATTGGCCGAGCAAGCGTAGAAAAGATTGAAAAGGTGCGCGTATGAAAATCTATGTCCCAGGAGATAGCGCAGCAATCTCTGTTGGCGCAGATGCAGTAGCTGCTGCCATTGCAAGCAAAGTTGCTGGTTCAACGATTATTCGCAATGGCTCTCGCGGTGCACTCTGGTTAGAGCCGATGGTGGAAGTTGAAACCGATAAGGGCCGTGTTGCCTATGGTCCGGTGAGTGTTGAAGATATTGATTCACTCATTACTGCAGATTTCATGCACGGGGGTGCTCATAAATTATCCCTAGGTGAGAGTGAAAAGATTGAATGGTTAGCTAGCCAAGATCGTGTGACATTTAAACGTGTTGGAATCATTGATCCGCTCTCACTTGCAGACTATGAAGCACATGGGGGATTAGTGGGCTTACGCCGTGCTATTTCGATGAGCACCGAAGCAATTGTGGAAGAAGTTAAAGAATCAGGTGTGCGTGGGCGTGGTGGGGCAGGATTTCCAGCTGGCATTAAGTGGAAGACCGTTGCTGATGCAGTCAGTGATCAGAAATATATTTGCTGCAACGCAGATGAAGGCGATAGTGGAACTTTTGCTGATCGCATGCTTATTGAAGGAGATCCATACACACTCATTGAAGGTATGACTATTGCAGCTATTGCCGTTGGTGCCACAGAAGGAATTGTTTATCTTCGCTCTGAATATCCATATGCAATCAAAATCTTACAAAAGGCTATCGATATTGCCCACGCATTTGGTTGGCTCGGAAGTTCAGTTCTTGGAAGTAAGCACGCTTTTGAATTAAAGATTCGTGTGGGTGCTGGTTCATATGTCTGCGGTGAAGAAACTGCGATGCTGGAGAGCATTGAAGGAAAGCGTGGAGTTGTACGTGCCAAGCCACCACTTCCAGCGCTAGAGGGTTTGTTTGGTAAACCAACTGTTATCAATAACGTATTAACGCTTTCAACGATTCCTGCAGTGATGGCAGATGGTGCGGCTGCATATAAAGCACGCGGTGTTGGCAGATCTCTTGGCACACAGGTTTTCCAATTAGCTGGCAACACCAAACGGGGTGGAATTGTTGAAAAGCCTTTCGGTATCTCTATTGAAGAAGTAGTCAATGGTTATGGCGGGGGAACATTAAGCGGTGCACCAATACGTGCGGTGCAGGTAGGCGGACCGTTAGGTGCCTACTTTGGAATAGATAAATTTGAAACATCATTAGATTACGAATCTATGTTGGCAGCTGGTGGAATGCTTGGACATGGTGGATTAGTTGTATTTGATGATTCAGTTGATTTAGCTCAACAAGCCCGATTTGCAATGTCATTTTGCGCCCTAGAGTCCTGTGGCAAATGCACACCATGTCGAATCGGTTCCACGCGCGGAGTTGAGACAATCGATTTAATCATTCAAGGCGTGAAGGTGGATGAGAATAAGAAGCTGCTACTAGATCTTTGTGAGGTTATGACCGATGGATCTCTGTGTGCCATGGGCGGATTAACACCAATGCCGGTAAAAAGTGCCATGATTAACTTCCCTGAGGACTTCACTGGGGAGGTGAGCCGCCGATGACAATGATTCATGAACATGACTTCGGCACACCTGCTAGCAAAAAGAGTGAGCAAGTAAGCCTTGAAATTGATGGTAAATCAGTAACCGTTCCAGCAGATACGTCCATCATGCGCGCAGCGTCAATGGCTGGCATCGATATTCCAAAGCTCTGTTCAACTGATCGTCTAAAAGCCTTTGGTTCATGTCGCTTGTGTGTCATCCAAGTAGATGGACGTAATGGAACACCTTCTTCTTGCACAACTCCTGTGGCAGATGGAATGAAGGTTCTTACTCAGTCTGAGAAGTTAAATCGTCTACGCAAAGGTGTCATGGAGCTCTATCTCTCTGATCACCCAGCAGAGTGTGCAACAGGGGATGAGTGTGAAGTCCATGTGGTTGCTAAGAAAATCGGAATTAGTAAGAGCCGTTATGCAGCAACTTCAACCCACTTAGATTTAGCTAAAGATGAGTCAAACCCTTACTTCACCTTTGATTCAACTGAGTGCATTGTGTGTAATCGTTGTGTTCGCGCCTGTGATGAAGTGCAGGGAACTTTTGCATTAACAATTGAAAACCGTGGCTTTGAAGCCCGCGTGTCATCTTCTGGAACATCATTTATGGAAAGTGAATGCGTATCTTGTGGTGCCTGTGTTCAGGCCTGTCCAACAGGTGCTTTGACTGAAAAGACTTTGCTCACTATTGGGGCCCCTACATCATCTGTTATTACAACTTGTGCCTACTGTGGTGTTGGCTGTTCATTCAAAGCCGAGATGCGCGGAGACAAACTTGTGCGCATGGTTCCGCTTAAAGATGGTGGAGCTAATGAAGGCCACTCCTGCGTTAAAGGTCGATTTGCTTATGGCTATGCAACCCACAGTGATCGCATTACAAAGCCAATGATTCGAAATTCAATCACTGATCCATGGAAAGAAGTTACGTGGGAAGAAGCGATTTCCTTTGCCGCAACTGGTTTGAAGAAAATTCAAGCAGAATCTGGCAGAAATGCCATTGGTGGAATTACGTCATCTCGCTGCACAAACGAGGAAGTATTCGTAGTGCAGAAGATGGTGCGCGCTGCCTTTGCAAATAACAATGTTGATACCTGCGCTCGAGTGTGCCATTCACCAACTGGATATGGACTTGGCCAAGCTTTTGGAACATCGGCTGGAACACAGGATTTTGAGTCTGTTGAGCACAGCGATGTGATCATGTTGATTGGCGCTAATCCCACAACAGCCCACCCAGTCTTTGCATCACGCATGAAGAAGGCGCTTCGTAAAGGGGCTCAGCTCATTGTCGTTGATCCACGCGTTATTGCACTTGTTCGTACACCTGGTGTGGTTGCAGCTCAGCACTTGCAATTAATGCCTGGAACAAATGTTGCAGTTATTAACGCCTTGGCTCACGTGATTGTTACTGAGGGTTTAGCTAAGCGTGACTTTATTGACGCTCGTTGTGAAAAGAAATCATTTAAGGAGTGGGAAGCGTTTATTTCTTTACCTGAAAACTCACCAGAGGTTTTAGAGGCATCATCTCGTGTACCAGCAGAGCAGATTCGCAAAGCTGCACGTTTATTTGCTTCTGCTCCAAATGGTTCTATCTATTATGGTCTTGGTGTTACCGAGCACAGCCAAGGTTCAACCATGGTGATGGGCATTGCAAATCTAGCAATGGCCACAGGAAATATTGGCCGCAAAGGCGTGGGAGTAAATCCACTGCGTGGACAAAACAACGTTCAGGGCTCTTGCGATATGGGTTCATTCCCACATGAGCTGCCTGGCTATCGCCATATTTCAAATCCGGATACCCGTAAGATTTTCAATGATAAGTGGGGCGTAACGTTAGATGCAGAGCCTGGAATGCGAATTCCAAATATGTTTGATGCCGCGCTAGCTGGTAACTACCGTGGACTCTATGTTCAAGGTGAGGATATTGCCCAGTCCGATCCTAATACTTCTCATGTTCACGCAGCACTTCGTGCTATGGATATGGTTATTGTTCAAGATTTATTCTTAAACGAGACTGCAAAGTTTGCCCATGTCTTCTTGCCTGGCACATCATTTTTGGAAAAAGATGGAACATTTACTAACGCTGAACGCCGTATTAACCGAGTTCGCCCAGTGATGAAATCAGCAACTGGAAAGAGTGAATTCGAAGTCACGTGTGATCTTGCAACTGCAATGGGATATCCAATGTCCTATGGCAGTGGGGCAGAAATCATGGATGAGATCGCAGCAACAACACCCACATTTGCTGGAGTTTCATTCAAAAAACTTGACGAGGTCGGCAGTCTTCAGTGGCCATGTAATGAGGCCAATCCTGACGGCACACCTACGATGCATACAGAGAGCTTTATGCGTGGTTTGGGTCAGTTCAACCGCACGCCTTATGTTGCAACAGATGAAAAGGCGACACGTAAATTCCCACTCTTGCTCACAACTGGCCGTGTTTTGAGTCAATACAACGTGGGCGCACAAACACGTCGCACGGCAAATAATGTCTGGCACACTGAAGATATTTTGGATCTGCATGAATCAGATGCCCAGCTACGTGGTGTTACCGATGGTTCTTGGGTCAAGTTATCTAGTCGCGTGGGCGAAACAATTATGCGTGCGCGCATTACTGATGAAGTTCCAGCTGGTGTTGTTTATACAACTTTCCACTTCCCAGAAAGTGGTGCCAACGTCATAACCACTGATTTTTCTGACTGGGCAACAAACTGTCCTGAATACAAAGTAACTGCTGTTGAAATTACACCTAGTACACAAGGACCAGGTTCCATGGTTGAAACCCATATTGATGGCGATGTTCAGCTGGCATCAATTATTCGTATGGTGAATCAGATTGCTGCAAACTTCCCAGTTACTGATGCACCTGAAGTTAAAGTTGCGCACCACATCGTTCAGTTCTGGACACCAGTAATGATTGAGCGTTTACACAAAGATGTTGATAAGTCTTTACTCTCACCAATTGCCCAAAAAGCTCTTGAGATAATGCTAGTTACTAAGTAATTCCTTTACTTGCTGGGCTAGCTGACCATAACCAACGTTTTGAATCTCTAGTGGCAATCCAATACTTGCTGCTGCTTGTGTAGCTAGCTCTTCTAACTCTTCACTCGGTACTTGTGCTAACCAGATAACCCTTGAGTAGTTCTTAAAGTAGTCATCACGCAGCTCTGGTCGCTTATCTAGACCCAATTCAACCATGACGCTGCGGTGAAATGATTTAACAAGAAAATCTGTCAAAAAGTATGTGCCAGCACCAGATTCCATAATCTCTTCTATTTTCTTTGCCCCTGCAAAGATGTCATAGCAATGATTTCCACCTAAACGCTTCACACCATGAGTTGCAATCACCGTATCGAGTGCGCCATATGTTCCACAATCGGCATATGCCACCGCACATTTCTCGTGTTTGTCTTTGATTTCAGTGAGCAGTGAATCAACTTCACCTGCAATCTTTTCTGGACGATTGTGAAGCAGGGGCGGAAGAGGATAGATGGTGATATTAAATGATTCTGTAGTTGCGATATCGGCGATATGGGTAGCAAGTGCCCCGCAGGCAACTACGCCAACACTCATGCAGGAAATGCGAGACGTTCAACGAACTTATCGTTGAAATCTGCGCGATCAGATAGTTCGACGTAGTCGATGGCTTCTAATAAAGATTGTGCGCCGTTGCGCTCTTGGGCAGATAGCAAAACCATCTTAGCGCCTTCGCCTGCAACGTTACCAGCAGACATGATGCGCATAACTGAGAGCTTTGGAACCAAACCAATCTTTACTGCAGATGAAGGAGAGAGATAAGAGCCAAAGGAGCCAGCAAGGAGAACCTGCTGAATTTCAGATTCCTGTACACCAAACTCTTCAAGCAGTAGCGCCCAACCTGTGGCAATAGCTGCCTTAGCAAATTGAAGTTCGCGAACATCGCGCTGAGTTAAAAAGACGCAATCAGATAAATCGCCCACTTCTTTACTCCACGTAAGAACAAAGACGCGCTCACCTTCACGTGTAACGAGTCGACTTGCTAGCTTTGGCGAAATTGTCAGGGCAGCTTCATCGCTAACAAACTTGCCTGAGTGATCAAGTAAGCCCACTTGAACCAAAGATGCACAAGCATCAACTAATCCTGAACCACAGATACCAACTGCAGGGGTGTCATCAATAGTTCCAATTTCAAGTTCACCATCAACAACTTTGATAGTTTCAATCGCACCAGATGCTGCTCTCACACCGCACTTAATACTGGCAGCTTCAAAGGCAGGACCAGCAGGTGCAGCCGTTGCAAGAATCTTGTCACCATCACCTAAAACAATTTCACAGTTTGTGCCAACATCGATAAATAATCGCAAGCGCTTATCGCGATCCATTCCAGAGGCAAGAGCGCCAGCGATAATGTCGCCACCAACGTATGCACCCAGTGAAGGCAAGATGACAGCCTTGGCAAGTGGATGAACTGCAATGCCAATCTCTTTCACATCAATATTTGGATAGGCCGCACTTGCCATAATAAATGGAGCAACGCCTAGTGGTTCTGGATCAATGCCAAGGAGAAGCTGCGTCATAGTGGCATTGCCTGCGATTGCTAATTCATAAACATGGTGAGGATTAACCCCTGCTTCAACACAGACCTCTTGAGTGAGCTGATTAAGGGTTTCTTGGGCTAATCCACTTAGTTTTGCCAGTGCATCAGGATCTAGCATCGTTGCACTAATGCGTGTGATGACATCTGCGCCAAATGGTTGCTGCTTATTGAGCATTGATTTAACGGCTACTGGAGTTCCAGTGTTGAGATCAAGCAGAGTAGCCACAACAGTGGTTGTTCCTAGGTCATATGCAATTCCATAGCGGACTGCTGTTGTGTCGCCAGCTTCAATACCTAAGAAATCTTGATCAACAAAGACGGCAGTTACTTTGTAATTTGATGCACGCAAGATTCGGGGCAGATCTCGCATGGAAGCAAGGCTGGCCGTGCCTTCAAGGTCATCAATTGCATCAAAGACGCGCACAATATCAGTGCGTTGATCCGATAAAGATGGCTCTTCTAATTCGATATAGCGCTTTTGAACTGCTGGACGCAAAATAACCTGTCGGCCAACACCTACGGTGGCAGCTTTTGGACGAGTGGTGAGTGCTGGAACATCTACAGAAATATCTTTAGCGGTGCGCACCAAACAGGCAAGGCGCCAGCCATCTTTGATTTCAGTTGCAGTAAAGGCACGAAAATCTAACTTTGATGGTTCAACATCTCCATCAGTTACTTTGATACGACACTTCTTGCATGTGCCATAACCACCACATGTAGAATCAATACCAATTCCATTCCACGATGCCGCATCAAATGCGCTCACACCTGTTGGAACAGTGATTGTTTTCTGAGATCCAATAGAGCCATCTTTTTCAAGTGATGTGAAGGCAAGCTTGACCCGCCCGGTACCGTCATGCGTTGGTATCAGAGATGGATCTAACTCTTTTTTACTGATAATTAATTCCCTTCAGCGGCAGCTTTTGCCGCCTCCATTGCGCGATAGCGCATGATCCAGTTTGTTCCCCATGGGTCAAGACCAAGGAGCAAGTCTGCAGCGCGAACTGACTCAACGATTGCAGGAGTGCGCGAGTCCATGACCGCGCACGTTAATCCCATAGCCATTGCAGCAGGTAAAAAAGCGGCATTGAGTGCATGGCGATGTGGAAGGCCAAATGAGATGTTCGATGCACCCAGAGTCATATTTAGACCGTACTTTTCGCGGATTAAATAGATAGTTTCCAACGTGTTCTTTACTGCATCTGGATCTGCGCCAACAGTCATGGCAAGTGGGTCAATGATGAGATCTTCAAGTGGAATACCGTGCTTTTCAACAGTGCGAACAATCTTCTCAACAATAATCATGCGCTCTGCCGCTGTTTGCGGAATACCAGTTTCATCGTTAGGCAAAGCAATAATGGCTGCCCCATGCTTTTTGATGAGTGGAAGCACCAGCTCCATACGATCATCTTCACCTGTAACGCTATTAACTAACGCTTTACCTTGGTAGGTTTCAAGACCTGCTTGCAGCGCTTCAATAACAGATGAGTCGATACAAATAGGTAGATCTGTAAGTGATTGAACTAATTTGATTGCTTTTCTCAGTAGTTCTGGTTCATCTGTTAATGGAACACCCATATTCACATCTAGTGCATCAGCCCCACCAGCTACTTGAGCTGCCACATCTTTTTCAATGGCAGAGAGATCTCCCGCACGAAGTTGCTCTTGAAACTTCTTACGCCCTGTTGGGTTAATGCGTTCACCGATAATACAAAATGGCTGGTCATGGCCAATCGTTACGGTTTTTCCAGGGGAAGTAAGGGTCGTGTGCATAGGGGCTCCTAGTTAGTTTCTTGGTTTCTGTCCGAGGTCGTACATAAAGCGCTCTAATGAATCATCGTGTCTAAAATCTGTCACGTGTAAACCGCGCACAGAAGGCAAGGTCATTGCATGCTTGGCTAGTTCCACAGTCAATTTATATGCCTCTTCAGCTTGATCGGCTGCAGATGAAACTCGGTTCATTATGTCCTGCGGGATATCAATTCCAGGAACTTTCTCATGCATAAACGCCATTGGCTTTGCACTCTTAACTAAAACGATAGTTGGTATCAACTTTAAATCTGGAGCAATCTTGGCAACACCGGCGCAGAATTTTTCAAGACGATCTGAGTGATAACAAATCTGTAGTTGAAGATACTTTGCACCAGCTCGGTACTTCTTAAGTGCACGCTCAATTCGATATTCAAATGGGGGAGCAGCTGGGTTTTCAACTGCGCTGATATAGAAATCTGGGGCAGGCTCGATTTTGCGACCTGAAAGGTATTTACCTGTACTGATAATTCGCGCAATATTGATTGCTTGAGTGCTATCGATATCAAAGACTCTACGGCTCTCAGGTTCATCACCTGCAGTCACATCGTCACCTGTTAGAAGTGAGATATTGTCAATGCCATGCAGGGCCGCGCCCATCATGTCGGCTTGGATAGCTAAACGGTTCTTATCACGGCAGACAATCTGCATGATGGGTTCAATCCCATGCATTTTCATGGCAATCGCAGAGGCAGTATTAGAAGCGTGGGCATGTGCTGCAGGATTATCTGTTGCATTCACGCCAACAAACCAAGGCGCTAAACGGGCAGCGTTCTTTTCAACTTTTGCCATTCCGCCACCATCAAGGGATGGAAATTCGGCAGTGAAAACAACTTCGTTAGTGTTTTCTAACTTCTCGCGCATCTGTGACATTAGTGACCACTATCTGTAGTTGACCAACCGGCAGGTGTTTGCTGATCGCGCTTTGTTACCAAGTTAATCCACGATGAAGATCCTTGAAGACGCATATCTACTGGAGGACGAAGTTCGTTGAAATGGTCTTTCCATACTGTTGGCAAAGGCAAGAAAACTTTGCGGTCATATGCCTTAAGCCACACACATGGCATATCTGGAATAACTTCACAATTACCGTTTTCGCGAACGCCACCACATGGTCCGTTACGAAGAGTCTTTGGACATGTCATTGGACATGTCATACCTGTTGAGTGCAGCACGCACTGTCCACACATGCGACAGTCCCACACGGGTTTCTTTATGACATGCTCAACAAAAGGTAGAAGTTTTTTTAACACAATGATGCCTTATGCGTTAACCGTTGCGCGCTTTTTAGCAATGAGATCTTTAGCAATACGCACGGCAGTAGATGCATCTGCTGCAAAGCCATCGGCTCCAACAACATCGGCATATTCCTGAGTAACTGGAGCACCACCCACCATGATGATTACTTGGTCGCGTAGACCAGCCTTAGTGATTTCATGGATGTTGACCTTAAACATTGGCATTGTTGTTGTTAAGAACGCTGACATACCAACGATGTCTGGCTTGTGCTCAATAATTGCGGCAACAAACTTCTCTGGTGGTACTTGCACACCTAGATCAATAACTTCAAAGCCGGCACCTTCGAGCATGATATTGACAAGGTTCTTGCCGATATCGTGCACATCGCCCTTAACTGTGCCCATCAAGAAGGTTCCAACAGTTTCAGCACCAGTCTCAGCTAGCAATGGGCGCAGCACGTTG
>Ga0255130_1000076_pt1 | contig 27458 bp, 28 predicted proteins | sample Law_Yuk_RepB_8d_FD_188560 | JGI IMG/M metagenome (GOLD analysis project Ga0255130, IMG submission 188560) | Freshwater microbial communities from St. Lawrence River, New York, United States - Law_Yuk_RepB_8d | ecosystem: Environmental > Aquatic > Freshwater > River | place: USA: New York...
TTTTGAAGACGCGCCGCGTGGCGTGAATTGAAAAACTACGAGGCGATGGCTCAGGACAACATGCAGTTGCAGCGGTGGGAATTGAAGTACCTCATTCCCGAAGAAGTAGCCCTGGCTCTTCGTGAGTTCGTTTCCTCATATCTCGAGATTGATGAGTACGGGGCCCATCGGCCCAATCTGTCCTATTCGATCCATAATCTTTACCTCGATTCGGAGGACCTTCGAATTTATTGGGGCACGATCAACGGCAACAAGAACCGTTTCAAACTCCGTTTGAGGTTCTACGCCGACAGCCCCGATCCCCAGGCTCCCGTCTTCTTCGAGATTAAGCGTCGGATGAATGATGCCATCATCAAACAGCGCTGCGGCGTCCAGCGATCGGTGGTGGAGGCTGTCTTGGGGGGGCAATTGCCCGAGGTGGTAGGGTTGGTGAGTCAAGACGCCCGTCAATTAGCGGCCATCCAGCGGTTTATCGAATTGTCCTGTGAACTGAGGGCCCACCCGGTCGCTCATGTCGCCTATGATCGGGAAGCCTGGATCAGCCCCCATGATAATTCAGTCCGCGTGACATTTGATCGGAATGTCCTGATCTCCCCGGAATTCAGCGCTCGCTTCACCTCTGAGATGGACGATCCCTCGTCGGTCTTTGGCAACTGTGTGATCTTGGAGCTCAAGTTCACCGGTCGATTTCCGGATTGGTTTGGTGAGATGGTTCGGGTCTTTGGTTTAAGACAAGGATCGGCTTCCAAGTATGCCGATGGTATCGCAGTCAAAGGGGAGCATCACTTCCTGCGGAACCTGGGTATGGGTGGCAAAAACTTCGAGGTTGGGCTGGCGGCCGAGCACAAACAGGCGCGACTATCCCGCCTCGCGCGATGGCTGGGTGACACCCGCTTTTCACGAACATGAATCTTTCCGACCTGATTCTTAGAGGTGATTTTGGAACTGCTCAGGATGACCTGAGTGGTATTCTTTTGGGCCTTCTGATTGCCTTTTTGTGTGGGCATGTCGTGGCCTGGGTCTACATGGCCTGCCACTCGGGGCTCAGCTATTCTCGGTCCTTCGTCAATTCGTTGATCGTTCTTTGCGTGATCGTCGCGTTGGTGATGGCGGTGATGTTCAATAATTTGCTGATGGCCTTCGGGATGATGGCCGTCTTCGCGGTGGTGCGGTTCCGCAACATCCTCCGCGACACCCTCGATACCACTTACATCCTCGCCAGCATCAGCACCGGCATGGCGGCGGGCACCCGCAAGTTCAGTACGGCGATTCTGGGCTGCCTGATCTTTGCCTTGGTCATGCTCTACTTGCACTGGACCTCCTTTGGCGCGCGGCACCGGTATGATTTGATCCTCAACCTTCATTGGGGACGTCCGCTGGATGAGTTGCCTCGATTGGTGGATTTGCTGGCTCGCCATGGGCGTCGCAACCAGTTGGCCAGCCAACGGGCTGGAGGTACCTCCGACGGTGCTGACCTTTCTTATCGTATTCTTCTCAGAGATGCGTCGCGCTCCGGAGAATTGGTGTCTGAGCTCAAGGCGTTTCCCGGCGTGTCCCGGGTGACCAGCCTCAAGGCCGAAGAAGAATCTGAAATGTAATCGAATGCAGGACCAATCCCCATCGAGTTCCGGAAGTGCGTTGACGCCGATTCCGACGCCGGCTGGAACCCTGCTCCGAGAGTTCCGGATTCAGGCGTTCCCTTACATCGCCTTCATGTTGGTGGTGGGGTTAACCGTTTGGCTTTGGCGCGGTTATGTAGGGCCGGCTACTTGGGTGGGAGAAGTCGAGTCGGTGCGAGGCGTTGTGTCCAGCATGGGCCCCGGCCGCTTAGCTCAACTGCAGGTCGACGCATTGCAACGGGTAACGGCGGGGCAGGTGTTGGCCCGGGTGATCACCGTCGAGCCGCGTATTTTGGAAGCCCAGATATCCCTCAGCAAGGCGCGCATCGACCTGATCCGCGCGGGAACAGATTCGGATCTGCGGAAACAAAACAGCCGAGTCAATTTGGAGAGCCTCCGCCTCGATTGGATGTCCAAGCGCGTGGATTGGCTCTCGGCCAAAGCGCGGAGCACCTACCGACAGCTCGAACTGGCTCGTATCGAAAAGCTGCGATCCGGAGTCGTCAGCGGGGTAGGTGCCGTGTCCTTGGCTGTGACGAGTCAGAACGATCTCGATGTTTCACACCGTGATACCGCCATCGAAGAGGCGACAGTGATGGAATTGGAGCAGTTGGTGGCGCAAATTGGCGCAACGATCCAGCAACTGTCGGCCCATCGAAACGAGGGCCAAGATTCGTCGTCCACCACGGCTGCCATTGAGGTAGAATCTAAGAATCTCGACCTCTTGGAATCTCAGATGATGCCGATTGATCTCATGGCGCCCTTTGATGGAGTTGTGAGCGTGGTGCATCGCTGGAGCGGAGAGACTATTCAGGCAGGTGAGCCGATTTTGACCGTTTCCCAAGAGAAGCCTTCCCGGGTTGTGGCGTTCATTCGGCAGCCCATCCAAATTCAGGCCCAGCCCGGGATGAAGGTGGAAGTTAGGGCTCGTGGAGGACGACGAGAAATGGGTGTCGGTGAAGTGCTGCGAGTTGGATCTCAATTAGAACCCATTTCGTCGACGCTCTTGCCCAGAACTTCCGGCCTGCCCGTAGGCGGTAGCTCCGGGGGTAGCGCGACTGAAAATGGACTTCCAGTTCTGGTTTCTTTGCCCGCTAACCTAACGCTGTATCCGGGCGAGGTCGTGGATCTGCGAGTCGTAATCCCCTGAGGATCGTCGACATTGGGGCTCTGGAGCCGGATCCGATGGAGGTCGTTAAACGGGTGCAATTTCCGGAGCGATGCAACCCGGATGTAGCCCGGATGTAGCCCAATGACTTCCGAGGTAGGGACCGATCTCCGAGCGGTCCGTCCCTGCGGTACTGCCCGTCGAGATTGCCTCCCATGGAGAGTGACGTATGTCCGAGCGGTCCGTCCCTGGGGTATTGGATAGGGAGAGTGGCGCTCTTTGTCATGCCCGCCGACATGGCGCTTTCGGAGAAATCGCCCCACCTCGGAGGTACTCGAGTGACGTGGATCTTTCGGCGACCCGAATGCAGCCCAATGACTTCCGAGGTAGGGACCGATCTCCGAGCGGTCCGTCCCCGTGGTACTGCCCGTCGAGATTGCCTCCCTTGGAGAGTGACGTATGTCCGAGCGGTCCGTCCCTGGGGCGTTCCCGCTAAGCGGGGGGTAGAGTTTGGAGGATCCGCTCTGCGGTCTGTGAGGGCGATTCGTTGGTTCCCACTTCCAGCCACGCCAGATCGAGCTGGCCTTGCATCCAGGTCATTTGCCGCTTTGCGAATTGACGCGTCTTGGCCTGGACCCGCTCGACGGTTTCGCGCAGCGACGCGGCTCCCTCCAGATGCTCGACCACCTGCCGGTACCCGATGGCTTGCAGCGCGGTGCGGTTCTCCCGCAGACCTTGCTTCAAAAGACTTTGTGTTTCTGTGACGAGTCCGGCCTGGAACATCCGGTTCACCCGCTCGTCGATTCTGCGAATTAGGGTCGGTCGGTCGCGCTGGATCCCAAAGGCTCGGCCTGCGGTCAGGGTTCCGCCGTGTTCCGGCCAGCGGGCTCGCTGGACTGAGAAGGGTTGGCCCGTGATTCGGATGACTTCCACGGCTCGGACCAAGCGACGTCGATTTTGCAGGTCGATCTGGTCGAGTGTGACTGGATCCTTGCGGGCAAGTTCCTCCAAGAGCTCCGCGGTCGTAGCCGCTTCGAGTTCGGCCCGCAGGAGTGGATCGGGGGGAGGCGCCGAACCCAGTCCGCCCAGCCACGCATTAAAGTACAGTCCGGTGCCACCGCATAAGATCGCAGTCCGGTTCCGCCCTTCGATGTCTTGGATCGCCGCCGTTGCCGAGTGGACGAATCGGGCTGCATCAAAAGACTCATTCAGGCCCACGACATCAATCAAATGGTGAGTGACGAGCGCTCGCTCTGCGGCGGAGGGCTTGGCGGTACCGATGTCTAACCCCCGATAGACTTGCATCGAGTCCACCGAGACGATCTCGCCACCGAGTCGGAGTGCTAATTCGAGAGCCACGGCGGACTTTCCGGAGGCCGTGGGGCCGGTGAGGAGAATAGGTCTCATTTCGGTGGGCCGCCACCGACCGGTTTCCCCGAGTGGGACACCGTTTCCGCCTGCCAGGAGAGGATCAGAAGGATGGCCACTGCGGTGCAAATCGCCGAGTCCGCCACGTTGAAGGCCGGAAATCCGAGTTCCGCGCCGCTGCGCCGGTTCCAATAGAACCGGAGAAAATCCACTACGTGCTCATGAACAATGCGATCGACCAAGTTACCGACGATACCGCCAAAGAGCAGACCCAGGGCGATTTGCCCCAGACGTTGATGGTACTCGAAGTGACGTCGCCAACGCCACAACGCGAGCATGGCAATGGCTGAAAACACGGCCAGCCAGTTGTTGTGGTGCCGGAATATGCTCCAAGCCGCCCCGGTGTTGCCCCAGTGAACGAGTTTGAAGAACCCCTCGAGGATCGTTTGTTCGGCACCGAATTCCATCCAACGCATCACCATCCACTTGGTCAGTTGGTCCAGACCGAGAATCGTCACGGCAAGACCCAGGGTCAGGCGGTCCGATGAAATGGGGGATCCGTTGGATGTCATGTAGGGGATCGGTCTAGCCGGTTTGGCGTCGCAAACCGGGCGATTGGATGCTGGCAAGCGCCTCCACGATCTCGAGAGCAGCGTGGGCGGCCTCGATGCCCCGATTGGTGCGAGGGTCGATGCAGCGCTGTTGGGCCTGCTTTTTGGTTTGGATCGTCAAAACCTCGTGGATGCAGGGAATTCCAGTGGAGAGGCTTATTTCCATCAGGGCCCGGGTGACGGCGCTGCCGATTTGTTCGGCATGGGATGTCTCGCCCTGCCAGAGGACTCCCAGGCAAACGATGCCTCGAACCGGACTGCGTTTGCGCCGAGCCAGAGCCGAGGCGGCCATCGGAATCTCAAAGGCTCCGGGTACCCGGACGACCTCCACGATCGAAGCCCCTGCCGCCTCCAACACCGACCGGGCTGCCTCCAGCATCGGTTCGGTGTACTCAGAGTTGTACCGAGAGCAGACGATAGCAAAACGGCCGTCGGTGCGCAGGGGATCTTTTAGGGTCGGAGCCTTGAGCATGGAAATTTAGGCCGTAGCAATTCAAAGCGAGGAACCTGTCAGCAACCGGTAGGCTTCTAGGTACTTTGCTTGTGTCTTGGCCACGATCTCGGTTGGCAGAGCGGGTGCCGGAGGGGTCTTGTCCCAGTCGAGGGTCTCGAGGTGATCACGAACAAACTGCTTATCAAAGCTCGGTTGTCCTCGGCCCGGTGCATAGTGCTCGGCAGGCCAGAATCGCGAAGAATCTGGGGTGAGCACTTCATCGATGAGAATTAATTGTCCATCGACGAGGCCAAATTCGAACTTGGTATCGGCAATGAGAATACCGCGGGTTCGGGCATAGTCGCGGGCAAACCGGTAAAGTCTCAGACTCAGGTCGCGAGCTTGTTGGGCGATGTCGGGCCCGGTCAGTCGGGCCGCTTCATCGAAGGAGATGTTTTCATCGTGCCCGGATTCGGCCTTGGTCGCAGGCGTGAAGATGGGCTCCGGCAGTTCCGACGACTCTAACAATCCAGGGGGCAGCGCAATCCCGCAGACCGATCCGGACTTCTGGTACTCCTTCCAACCCGATCCCGACAGGTAGCCACGAACCACGCATTCGATGGGTAGCGGTTGGGTTTTCCGTACGATCATGCTGCGACCATTCAAGACGGAAGCAAACGGCTTCAGTTGGTCGGGCAGGGGATCCTTGGCCTTCAGTAATCGATGGTTGGGGAGCCAGTTCTCGGTCTGGTCGAACCAGAAGTGGGAGACTTGCGTGAGTACTTCGCCCTTTCTGGGGATGCCGTTGGGCATAACGCAGTCGAAGGCAGAAATCCGGTCGGTGGCCACGAAGAGGAGAGAATCTCCCAGGTCGAAGACTTCACGCACCTTACCCGATTTCACCTTGGTGATTCCGGGAAGGTCGAGGGAAAGGATGGGATCCGGCGACACGGCGAAAACGTAGTGCCTGAGTGGGGAAGGCCGAAGCGAAATATGGAGGGCAGGCTCCGGCTCACAAGGGGGTTCAGGCGAGGCCGTCCGGAGTGTCTATCTTCAGGGCAATCGCCGCCGGCTTTACTTCCGTGGCCGTGCTAGCACGATCTAGCTATGTTCGTGATCGCCAATGGCGAAACCGTTCCGACCGAGTTTCCGACCACCATCGAGCAGTTCCTCGTGCGTCGGGGCTTGCTTCCTAGAAGTGTGGTCGTGGAGCACAATGGAGACGCCGTGGCTCCTTCTGAGTTTTTCGAACGCGCCCTCAGCCCCGGAGACCGCCTCGAGATCGTTCGGATCGTGGCTGGAGGTTGAAGCCTCACTCTGTATCGCTCGCCCCGTTCTCTTAGAGCCTGTCTGAAAATGGGGAGGGGTTCTGTTTGGGAGAAAAGGGTTCGATTGGCAAGGCGCGAGGAGGAAGCAGACCCGCAGCGGTCTGTGACCGACAAGCAACGCCGCCAGCGGGCCCTTCCCTCCCAAACCCTCCGGGCGGCGGGTCTTTCCGGCTTGGACTGCGTTGGTTCGGGCGGAACAGACCGCAGGAGGTCTGCCCCGCCGCTCACCGCCTTGCCCAACCCAGAATTCCCCAGCCGCAGGACCCCTTCCCATTTTCAGACAGGCTCTTAACGTGCGCTCTCCTAAGCGGTTCAGCGCCGTGCATGCCAGTCGGGGTTTCCGTACCGGGTAGAGAGGGCCGTTTGCGTTCGCTCGATGGGGAATGGGGATCGGGCCGGTTCTGCTCCCCAACCGCGGATCCAGCACTCACATAATTTTTTCGGTGTGACGGGAACATTGCGGACAAAAGCCAGGTGATCGCGACTTTGCCGGTAGCCGGGCTGAGCGGACGGAAACCGGAGAAATCTCGGTATCAGACTCAGCGGGAAATCGTGCAGCAGCGTTCCGTGGAACAGCAGGTGGTTTCGCTTCCGGCGCTGAGCATTGCCCGAACACTTCTGTCCCTCGAGCGCCAGATCCGTGTGCCCCTCCACGCTGACGGGCTGATCCAGCAATTCCTGCAAGAGGTGCCGGTTCCGTTCCATAATCCACTCGTTGGTGCCGGTGATCGAAGCTAAGGGACCCGATTCAGGGATGCGCAGAATCAGGCCATAGTTCCAGCAACCTGGCCCTTGTAGCACCGCCCCGCCGCCGCTGCAGCGACGCAGGACCGGCACGCCGTGATGAGCGCAGGCCTCCAAGTCCGCTTCGACGTTGGCCTGCTGACCATAGCCCAGAACCACACAGGGGGTCGGAGATTCCCAGAACCAAAGGGCCTCACCGCCCTCTCCGGATTCGGCTCGTTCAAGAAATGCTTCGTCCCAGGCCAGCGGTTCGGTTGGCGAGTTGAATTTGGGTGTCTGGAACCATTCCATGGCGTTGGGTTCAGCAGGCCTCGAACCGGGGGACTCCTTCAAGCGGGAAGCGCCGAGATCGCTCGCGGATTTTAGGCAGGGGACGCTTTCCCCTTTTCGAATCGGCGGTGTGGCGGTAACACGGGCCTACTGATGACCACTTGGATCAAGGGAATCGCGGCTCTGTCATTGTTCCTGCTCGCCTCGCTGTGCCTCCAGCGGTTTCGTTCCAATTTCTCCGCTGTGGAGGTGAAGCGCGCGGGGTTCGAGGCCTCAGAATTTGCCCCGGAGCCGGCCGCCGAGCCCGCACCCGATTCCCTGACGACCACCACCAACGGGGCGACCGTCACTGGTTTGACGAATGCTATCAGTGGGGGCGTTGGCAGCGCGGGCACCAATGTCAGTCCGGGTGGAACGGGCTCCAAAGCCAAGACGCCAGACAAGAGCCGGAGCTTTCTCTGGATGGGGGGATTTGTTGCGTCACTCCTGGGTTTGGCCGGCTTGGTGGGTTGGGAAGTGGCGCGATGGTTCTCTCGACGGACCGGTGATGTGCTTTTATCCGAAAACGCTCCGTCGTCGACGGATTCCGAATACGAGGAGGCTGAGGCCGAATGGGCCAATGGGAATCCCCTCGAAGCGGTCCGGATGATGCGGGAGTACCTCGATAAGAATCCCTCGGAACAGTACGCAGCGATCCGAATCGCAGAGATTTACGAGAAAGACCTCCACAACTACGTCGCCGCCTCGTTGGAGTTGGAGGAGGTTTTAGGCAAACGACTCAGCCGAGAGAAATGGGGTTGGACGGCCATTCATTTAGCCAATTTGTATTCCGGAAAAATGAATCAGCCTGAGAAGGCCGTGGCCTGGCTGGAGCGGATTATCCGCGACTATCCGGACACCGCAGCGGCCAAGAAGGCGAGGGTTCGGCTGGGGGTTCCTGAAGGTCAGTCTCTCCCCACCGAGCCGCCGGTGCCGGAGGCTGGATCAGAATCCGCAGACTCGAACTTGCCCAAGGGGTTCACCTCCAAGAAACGCTAAAACGGAGCAGTATTTGCGGAACCAGAGCATGGAGACACCTCGAGTCATCCTGCATCTGGACATGGACGCCTTCTTCGCCGCCGTGGAGCAGCGCGACCGTCCCGATCTGAAGGGCCTTCCAGTCATCGTGGGTGGTTCACCCTCCTCGCGTGGGGTTGTTTGTGCGGCGAGTTATGAAGCCCGGCGATTTGGAGTTCGATCGGCGATGCCCAGTCGCACGGCCGGTCGACTGTGCCCGCAGGGCGTTTTTCTTACTCCCCGCATGGATCGCTATCGGGAGGAGTCGCGGGCGATCTTTAGTCTGGTGGCGGCCAGTGGCGTCGAGGTGGAGCAGGTGTCGGTGGACGAGGCTTACCTCGATGCCTCAGGCCTGAATCCCTCTTCGGACCCCGAGGAGGCTTTGGTGTCGGCCGTCGGGTGGGCCCGCGAACTCAAGGCCCGTATCCGCTTCGAGCGCCAACTGACCGCCAGCATCGGCATCGCCTCGAATAAGCTCATGGCCAAGGTGGCCAGCGACTGGGGCAAACCGGACGGATTATTGCTCATTCCCAATCGCGATCGGGCCGCGTTCCTGCGTCCACTGCCGGCGCGAACACTGCATGGGGTGGGGCGGGTGACTGAAGAAGTTTTGCAGAAAGCCGGCATCCGCACGGTGGGAGATATCCAAGACTATCCGGGCGATCTGAAGGCCCTGGTGGGTGCTTGGGGGCCGATCCTTAAGTCGTTCTCAATGGGAATCGATGAGCGACCGCTTTCCCAGGATGACACCATTAAGAGCATCAGCAGTGAGAATACCTTTTCCGAGGACACCGCCGATCGCCCTGTGTTGCGGAGTGTCTTGAGAGAGCAGGCCGATGAACTTTCTGCCAAGTTGCAGCGCCACGGGATTTCCGCTCAGACGGTGCAGGTAAAGGTGCGCTACAGTGATTTCTCCACACTGACCCGGCAATTTTCCGTCGATGAACCGGTGGCCGCAGCCCGGGATTTGTATCGCTTGGCTTGCTGGCTCCTGGCGCGGCATCAGTTGGTGCACCGCCCCCTGCGTTTGCTAGGTCTCGGGGTGAGTGGACTGGTCGAAAATCGCGGTCGGCAAATGGTTTTTGACTGGAAGCCGGACACGCATCGCTTGAACTCGACAGGGTCCACCGGCTAGACCGGGCCAGATGCCGTGGATCCAAGCTCTCGTTCGACGGGCACCGGTGTGTTTGGTTTTGATCCTTCTGGGTGGCGGGTGTTCCACTCCGTTTTCTGCGATGTCGGTCAACCCTCTTCGCAAGAGTCTCCCCGTGATTAATTTTAACGGCTTCCCATGGTCTTGGGCGGTGCGTAGTTTTCCCCCTTCTTTTTCTAAACCAACATGAGCAAGCAGTTCTTCCCCAAGATCGGCCGGATCGCCTACGAAGGTCCGGATTCCAAGAATCCCCTGGCCTTCAAGCATTTCAATGCGGATGAGGTGGTCGAGGGCAAGACGATGCGCGACCATATGCGCTTCGCCGCGGTCTATTGGCACACCATGCGCGGCACCGGCGGCGACATGTTCGGCTGGGGAACCGCCGAGCGCTCCTGGAACACCGGCGAGTGCTCCACCAAGGACGCGATCACGCGGGCGCGTGCGTTCTTCGAGTTCGCCTCCAAGCTGGGCGTTTCTTATTACGCCTGGCACGACCGCGACCTGGGCTCCCACGGCAAGAACCTCAAGGAGGCCAATGCGCAATTGGATGCGGTCGGCAACGAATTGAAGAAGCTCCAGAAAGACACCGGCATTGGTCTGCTCTGGGGTACGGCTCAGAACTTCGTCCACCCGCGCTACATGCACGGCGCGGCCACGAGCTGCAATGCCGATGCCTTCTGTTTCGCGGCGGCGCAGGTGAAGAAAGCCATGGAATGGACCCACGAGCTGGGCGGTTTGGGCTACGTGTTCTGGGGCGGACGCGAAGGGTACGCGTCGCTGCTGAACACCGACATGAAGCGCGAGTTGGACCACTTGGGCCAGTTCATGCACATGGCCGTCGACTACAAGAAGAAGATCGGTTTTAAGAGCCCGTTCTACATTGAGCCCAAGCCCAAAGAGCCGACGCGCCATCAGTACGATAGCGACGCGGCCTCCTGCCTCAACTTCCTTCGGGAGTATGAACTGCTTGAGCACTTCAAACTGAACATCGAGGTCAATCACGCCTGGCTGGCCGGCAAGACCATGGAACATGAACTCGAAGTCGCGGGCGCTGCCGGAGCGCTCGGGTCCATCGACGCCAACATGGGCGATTACTTTTTGGGCTGGGACACGGATCAATTCCCAACCGACATTTACCTGACGGCCAAGACCATGCTCACCGTGCTCAAGTACGGCGGTCTCACGACCGGTGGCGTGAATTTTGACGCCAAGGTGCGCCGCGAGAGCTTTCAGGCCGACGACTTGTTCATCGCTCACATTGCGGGCATGGACACCTTCGCCCGCGGCCTGAAGATCGCGGCTGCCATCCGCAAGGACGGCCGCATCGACGCCTTCGTGAAGAACCGCTACCGCACCTGGGACACTGGCATCGGCGCCAAGATCGCGGCCGGCAAGGCCTCCTTCACGGACTGCGAGAAGCATGCGCTGGCCTTGGGCAACGTTTCCGGGCTCGAGTCCGGTCGTCAGGAGCTCCTAGAAGCCATGTTCAACGAATTCATCCGCTGATGGCGGGGCTACCCGAGGGGGTAGCTGCAGTAGGGCCGGAGTCTCTCACCCACGAGGACTCCGGCCTTTTCTTTGTCGATGACTCACCCCGCGCCGGAGTTTTCGTTGGATGTGGTATCGACCTCGGATGCCGGATCCTGCAGCCTCCGTCCGTCACTCCGCCAATTCTCCCATGACCTCCGACTGCACCGTCTTTGGCACGCTGCCCGATGGCCGCGAAGCCCACCTTTTTGTATTCCGCAACCCCAACGGAACCACGCTGAAATTCACCAACTACGGCCTGTTGGTGACCGAACTGCATACCCGGGACCGCCACGGTCAGTTAGGGAATGTTGTCCTGGGATTCGAAACACTGGGGCGATACCTGCAAGGGCATCCCTTTTTCGGGTGCATTGCGGGGCGTTTCGCTAACCGGATCGCCCAGGGTCTCTTTTCGCTCGATGGCAAGGACTACGTGCTGGCCACCAACAATGGACCGAACCACTTGCATGGCGGCTTGGTAGGATTCGACAAGAAGCTCTGGACGGCGGGACCCATCCAGACCACCGAGGAGGCGGTCTCCATGGATCTTACCTACACGAGCCCCGATGGTGAAGAAGGCTATCCCGGAGCCCTGACCGTCACGGTGACCTACACCTTGACCCGTGATGACGTGTGGCGCATCGACTATCGGGCCACCACCGATGCTCCAACCATCCTCAACCTCACAAACCACAGTTTCTTCAATCTGGCCGGATTTGGCGATGTGCTGTCCCACGAATTAGAAATCGCTGCGGACCAAGCCACCGAAGTGGACAGTGGTCTGATTCCGACCGGGAAGCTATTGCCCGTCCTCGGCACGGCTCTGGACTTTACTCAGCCCACCGCCATCGGCGCCCGCGGGATGAACACCGGCCTGACGCCGCCCGGCTACGATCATAATTTTGTCCTCCGCCATGGAGGCAAGAGTTTCGGCCTCGCGGCTCGGGCTTTCGAACGCAGCCAGGGTCGAATGATGGAATGTCATACCAGCCAACCGGGTGTCCAGTTGTGGACCTTTAACCGGACGCCCGAGGGCTTGGTATGCACTGGCGGCGTGCCGGTGCCGAAGCATGGTGGGTTCTGCCTCGAAACGCAGAATTTTCCGGATGCCATTCATCATCCGGGTTTCCCTTCCTGCGTCTTGCGGCCGGGTGAGGTGTTCACCAGTCGCACCGAGTACCGCTTTGGAACCTGCTGAACCGTTCTCGGCCCAGGGGTGTTAAAATCAGCCCGGGGGCCAGTTCATCGGGCGCTTGCCGAGCAGGTGGCAATGCAGGTGAGGGACACTTTCCCCACCGTCGAGGCCGTGATTGATCACCAGCCGGTATCCGCTGGATTCCAGCCCCAAACTGCGGGCCACATCCGCCGCCTTGAGCAGCAAATGTCCCAATAGGGCTTGGTCTTGGATCAAAGCTTCGCCGATTCGAGGGATGCTTTTTTTTGGGATCACCAGCACATGCACCGGCGCCTGCGGTTGGATATCGTGGAAGGCTAAAACCTGATCGTCCTCATAGACGATCTTGGCCGGGATTTGGCGGGCGATAATACGTTCAAACAGCGTCATAGGCTTAGGCAAAAAGGTTTCGGTTGCCATCGGACAGTGCGGAAGGGCTTGGGGCTCGGGGCACTTTGGAGGAGTAGGGTCGTCAGCGATGGGGCTCAAGGCAATGCAGGGCTTTTCCAGAATGCCATTTGACCCAGCGACCCATGGCTTCCTAGGTTCTTGAGAGTTCAACAACTCTCATTTATGAGCACTACCTACGTTCCCCTCATCAGCTCCGGCGTTGCCGGTCCGCTGGGTGTCCTCCACTTGCCGCGCCTGTGGCTCAAAGCCTCGCTGGAGGCCCGCAATAAGAACGCCCCGGGTTATCCGGCCCTGTCCAATGGGTACGACTCCATGGTGCTGAGCGCCCTCGGCCTAGACACCGAGGCTGTCCGGAAATTCATCGCAGAGCTGCATCCGACCTATCCTCAGTTTGAGGCCTGGATTCAGACGCAGCCCGGCGTAAACCTGACTGCGGGTAACATTCACCAACTGAATGTCTCCATCGCCGGATACATCCACACCCCGGAGGTGCGCGCGTCGATCTTGTCGGCCAACGGCCTCCCGGATAACGGCACTATTAAGCCTGACGCGATCAGTCTTAATGACCTGGATGACTGGTTGGAGTTCCACCAAGCCGCTCTGAAGTGAGCGGGATGGCCTAATTCTCAATTTGTCATCGACACGGGGTGCCCTTGGAAACGGGGGCACCCCGTTTTTTAGAACTCAGCCGGAACGATTCAGTGAAATGGTTCCGGCTTGGCCGGACCAATTCAGTTGGGAGGAAAGGCTTAGGGCAAGATCAACTCGGAGGGCAGCCGGGCGATGTGTTCATCGGGCATTCGGGAGTCCTCGGAGCCAGTAGCAGGGATGGTTCCTGCAACATGGCCGTCGGCGAACCAGGTCTCAGCACGATGGGAGTGCCGGAAGTGGACGGTCGGTCCCTCGAGGTCAAAGTAGTAGAACTCCTCCAGCAATGGGTGGTCTGGAGAGGCAGGGGGCTGGAAGTCGTTGACCTGAGCGCAATCGGCAAAAAGGGCGCACCCCGCGGGAGAACGCAGTGTGGCGATTGTTATCCCGGTCGTGCCCCGGGTGCCGACCCTCAGGTTGTAGCCGTAGCCGAAGGCTGCCCCGCGGGCTTTGCTCTTAAAGCGAGGATTGGCGCGGTTGAGGGCAGGGCAGACTTCGACGCCGCGCGACTGGAGGTAGGGCCACAAGGCTCCGGTGGTTGGGTCAAAGCGGCGTTCGCCTTCTGCGCCGTCTTCCAACCAGCCAAACCAGTAGTTCCATCCGTTGTTGGTGCGTGCCCCGCGCTCGACGAACGCGATGCCTGCGTGATCGTCCCAGTAGAGTTGGGTGGCGAGTCCGATTTGCCGGAGGTTAGAAGTACAGACCGACGCCCGAGCCGCGGAGCGTGATCGAACCAGGGCGGGCAGAGTGAGGGCAGCGATGACGACGATGACGGTGATGACCACGAGGAGTTCGATGAGCGTGAAGGCCCTCGCTGAGAGACCCATCGACATGGACCGAATCGGTTTCATGGGCGCACGGCGACCACGCGGTAGAATTGCGTCGCAAACCACCCATCTCTCAGGTCCCACAGTTCGAGCTCTCCGGGTTTTGCAGCGAGGGTTTCGGAGACCGTGGTCCAGTCGAGCAGGTTGCCTGAGGCTTCTAGTGTGTAGCGCCAGCCGCCTAAGGCATCGAGCGCCACTCCGCCATCGCGAGCTCGGAGTCGTGTCATTGGCGGCTCTGGGAGGGTGATCGAAATGTTGTCGATCCAACCCCGGGCCAGCACGGAACCGGCATAGAGTGGGTTTTGGCCCGCTCCGGAGTAGCTGCTGATGGCGAAGGTATCGACTTCGAAGCGCGTGAAATTGGAAGGCAACACCACATCTGCGAGTTCCGGGCCGGGTTGACCATCCGTCGTCATGGACATCCGGGCTGTCCGTAGCGTTGCTGTGTAGGCCAGTTCGAAGCGGTAACGACGACCGGGTTCGAGCGTTAGATAATTATCGGAGTAGCCCCAAGGCAGTCGCCCGTCGGAGGGGACAATGACCGGAGACACCGATGAAGAAACTGCGCCCGCTTCGCCAAACCAAGTCCACTCCACGGTGTTCTTGGCCCCGGGGAAGGAGCCTCGGGAATAGTTCGTGGCGAGGACATCCGCCTGTCGGACGAGGCCTGCCGCAATTTGGAAGGTTCCGGATTGGCCGGCGACCACACCGATGGCATGGGATTCGAGGGTGAGATCGAAAGCGAAGCTGAAATTGACGTGGGTCCCTAGTGTGGCGGGCAAGGGGAGTGCAAAAAAGCTGTTCGGACGCGACGAGTCCCAGACCACCCCCAGTTGCTGGCCCGAGGCATCCCAGTGAAACAGTGTGGTGTCTCCCCAGGAACGCCATCCGCGCGCAGACGGATCGGTGTCGAAGGACTCTTTGAGGGTCGAACCTTGGGCCAAAATCCCGAAGCAAGCCGTCAGACAAAACGCCTGAACGGCAAGTTTACCTCGGTGTAGCAACGAGTTCATGGCGACGGATTGAGTCCGGAAATCGCGGTCAGGTTTTCCTCGCCGTATGGGCAGTGGCGGCAACCATTTCCACAACAGTAGCCTCGGCGAAGATGGTAGGCACGGGTGAAGACCATTAGACCATCCTTCGTGAAGTAGGTGTCCGGCTTCTCTGTCTCGGGCAAAGGCCCACAGCTGAAGGGTTTGCACCCTGCGCACGCTGGGCAAAGGCAGGCCTTTTGTTGGAGATGCGGCGGAATATTTTCCAGCACCTCTGAAGGAATGGTCACCTCTTCGCACCAACACCGTTCCGGAGAGGGGTCGGCCCCACCGGCCCTGCGGCAGGCATTGGCCTGACCGCAGAGCGGGCACTGGTTTTCCGATATGGTGGTGACGCAGTCCATATTATTGACTCGCTTACGAGAGCGTTTGGGAAAACCTGCGCCAGATCCACAGTCCGGCCATTGCGGATGCCATCAACGCCCAGGTTTGTGGCTCTGGCACGGTGCTGACTAGAGAAAGCCCGTCGATATCCGCCTTGCCGCTGAGCACCTCGATTCGAATGTAGGAGGCCTCGGTCAGGCCCACAGGTTTGCCCGTGGCGTCTAGGGCCCAGGCCAAGTCAAAACTCGTTCCTCCAGCCGAGCCTCGGTAGAGCTGGCGGATCTGATCTAGAGTCTTCCCAGAAAATTCGGCTGGCTGCAGAGAAGCGCTCATCGGAATGCCGAAGTCACCGGATCCATCGGTCGGATAATAGTGATCCACCTTGGGCGAGCGCGCTGAGTCTAGGACGTACCAAGTCTTGCCATCGCTGCTCACGCTTATCTTCTGGGTTCCCGAGTTGGGGTTGAAGAGGGATCCATCGGTGGCTGGCTTGCCAATGGGGTTCCAATTGGCATCGAACTCATTGGTCATTAAAAATCCGGTACTGCCAAAGACCGTAAAATCCATTCCGTACGGATTTCCTGGGGCATCCTTAAGGGGTGAATCCCAACGCAGCGTCAGAGATCCGCCCGCACCAATGCTGACGAGTTGGTCTCGGGTGTAGGGCGGCGAGAACGGATCCACTGGGCCACCGAAGTCGCCGCTAGTGGTGCGGCTGGGCATTCCAATCGCGGCCGTGGTGTTGGTGTAGCCCGGGGAGAATCCGGTTCCGGACCGGTAGTCCACCACAGAGGCGGGGTATTGGGCTTGGACGGTGAGGATTGCGCTGGCGGCGAGGATCGCCTTCGGAGCGAAGGATTCCAGCAGGGTAACGCTGGGTTTTCTGGCACGGAATGTTCGGACGGTGTTCATGGTCTCTAGTTCACGGCAACGGCAGGCCCGGTTCAGGGGCTTGCCTAGGTTGTGTCAATGGAGACCAGGCCGGGGTATAGGAAGTGGGTGAGTGTCTGAAACACAAAACGCCTCCAATCCACCGGCAAAACAGGGAATGAAGGCGTCAGACATTCAAAATGTTTCCACCCCAGCATACAGGCAGGGATGGTCTGGCCTCATCCTTCGCTTTGCGGCGAAGCGGTTGCGGCACGTAGCCGAAACCTGACGAGCATCGTTGGCGCGATATCCTGACTACAGGCTTCGAACCTCGCCCCCGCCTTCCCAGACTCGCGTCCAGTGACTGTCGTGTACGACTAGGGGGTTTGTTGCCTGATACAGTGGCGCAACCGTCGCCGATTCTCACGGCGTTCCCGCACTTCCAAAGATGTTATGATATTGGGCAATCCCTTCGTAGGAAAAGCCCGTCAAAGAACTGGGACGTAAAGACTCTAAGCGCCATTCCAAATCAAGTTTTAAACGTATCGGTTGCAAGAAAAATGCCGGTGCTGCTGAAAGAAAACGGCCAACAAAATGACAGGAACTTTTCCTGCCTCACAGGTGATCGGCTGACAGGGCGGAAAATCGGCCTCAGATTCTTCGATCTGGTAAGGTGGCCCGCCCTGCGACCTAGCCCCAGCCGGTGGCGACAGGGCGATGGAGGTCGTTCAAGTGGTTGAAGGGGGCACAAGAGGTTTCATCGCAGGCACGCTTGAGGCTTCCGTTGCGGACCGGTATTCCGCAACTTCTCATCATGCGTTCCCGTGGTTTCACCCTCATCGAACTCCTGGTCGTCATTGCGATCATTGCCATTTTGGCAGCCCTCCTCCTGCCGGCCTTGGCGCGAGCAAAGTCGAAGGCCGGAGGCATGGTGTGCATGAACAACGCCAAGCAGTTGCAGACGGCTCTCCAATTGTACGCCGACGATCATCGAGACCGGTACGTCAACAACCACGGCGTGGGCGAAACGCGGTCGCGGACCAACAGTTGGGCCAACAATGTGATGGACTGGACCGGGAGCGACGGGAACACCAACCTGAATCTCCTCTCCAGTGGATTGCTCTCGCGTCATCTGGCCAGCACCGCGGTGTTTCACTGCCCCTCGGATCAATCGCGGGCCGACAATGGGCTGCGCATCCGCAGTTATGCGCTCAACGCCCTGGTCGGTGATCCAGGCGAGTTGACTAACCGGTTCAATCCTTCCTATCGGCAGTACTTCAAGGGATCGGATGTTAGTTCCCCATCCACGGTCTTCGCCTTCTTGGACGAGCATCCCGACACCATCAACGATGGGTTTTTCATGAACCGCCTAGAGGAGGCCCCTAAGTGGGGTAATTTGCCGGCGTCGTATCATTCCGGCGCGGCTTACTTCACCTATTTGGACGGGCATGCCGAGGGGCATCGGTGGCAGGTGTTGGGAGCCGAGGGAACCATCCGGGCCAATGTGCGGGGTGGGGCCGGGGGGATCTTCGCGGCCAACCCGACGACGGATTGGGATTGGGTCAAGGCCAACAGCGGGGAGACTCGGTAAGACGGATTGGAGAAGGTAGGGTGATTTTCCCATGTCCCCATCACTCGGTGACTGATAGGAAAAGGGGAGAATGAATCGAGTTTCGATTGGTTTTTTAGGTGCTGGCAAGATGGCGACCGCATTGGCTCGTGGAGTCATCAGTGCGGGTGTAGTTCCGGCCGAGAGGGTCTTGGCCAGCGATCCGATTCTAGCTGCCCGCCAGGCCTTCGCTCAGGCGACCGGAGCTCGAGTCACCGATTCGAATACCGAAGTCTTGGCAGGCTCAGACATTGTGGTGATTGCCGTGAAACCCGACCAAGTGGTAGGGCTCTTTGGTGAATTGGCAGCCAGTTGGAACACGGAACGGCATTTGGTAGTGAGCATCGCTGCCGGAGTTCCCTTGGCCCGTATGGAAGCGGCAGGACCGAGCGGCCTTCGGGTCATCCGGGTGATGCCCAACACACCGGCGCTGGTCGGGGCGAGCGCCTCGGCTTACGCGGTGGGTTCCTCGGCGACGTGCGCCGATGCCGAGGTGGTACAGGAGTTCTTGGCGTCCGTGGGTCTGGCCTTGGAAGTGAAGGAAAAGCTGCTCGATGCGGTGACGGGGGTCAGTGGCAGTGGGCCTGCCTATGCGTTCTTAATGATCGAAGCGTTGGCCGATGGTGGAGTGGCCGCGGGCTTGCCTCGGGACATCGCCCAGCGTTTGGCGGCGCAAACCTTGTTGGGGGCCGCCAAGATGGTGTTGGAGACCGGACAACACCCCGGAGCACTTAAGGACGCTGTTTGCAGTCCGGGCGGCACGACCATTGAAGCCATTCATGTGTTGGAAAAGGGCGGGGTGCGTGCGGCGTTAATCGGAGCTGTTCGAGCGGCCGCCGACAAGGCCAAGGCCATGGCCTGAAAGGTTTCAACATGAACTCTTCCCTCCCGCCTCCGCATCCCACCCAAGTCCGCATCCTCTGGTGGACTGCCACGGCCTTTGCTTTAGCGGTTTTGGTGGCGCTGGTTGCCGGACTGGTTTGGGGAGTGGGTCAAGTGCTGGGCGTTTTGTCGCCCGTCCTATGGCCTTTGGCCTTGGCTGGGGTGCTGGCTTATCTGCTAGACCCGGTGGTGGATTTGATAGAGCGGCGAGGCATCGCGCGTGCCAAGGCCATCAGCTTGGTTTTTGTTTCAGCCATGGTGATTGTGGTCGGAGTGTTCGCGAGTGTGGCTCCTCAGATTTACCGGGAGACCCGGCAGTTTGCCGAGCGGGTTCCCGACTACAGTCAGAAGTTTCAGCTCCAGATGGAATCCTGGGCGACCAACCCACCGGTGTTGGTGCGCAAGCTCATTGAGTTGCGGTCAACTTCGACAGTAGGGAGTGGCTCGACCAATCTCAGTCCGCAGTCTGTAGCAGCACCGACCGAAGCGCCTCAGCGCGAACCCCAATCACGGATGTCCCTGCAGTCGGCGTCTGACTGGGTGATGGATCTTATGCCCGCCAGTGGCGCTTGGTTCTTGGGGCAGGTGGGTAAGTTCAGTGGTGGGCTGGGAATGCTCGCCGGACTTTTTTTGGTGCCGGTGTATGCCTTTTATTTCCTCCTCGAAAAACATGGAATTGAGCGGGAATGGACCGATTACCTGCCGCTGCGCAATTCGGAGTTCAAGGACGAGTTGGTTTTCATTCTGCGTTCTATTAACGACTACCTGATTGTTTTCTTCCGAAGCCAACTGCTGGTAGCCATGTGCGATGGGCTTCTCTACACGTTGGGGTTCCTGATCATTGGGCTGCCGTATGCCTTCATTATCGGCTTGATGGCGACGGTGTTGACCATGATCCCCTTTTTGGGAGCCATCACGACGTGTGTCGCAGCATTGTTGATCGGTTTCGCGAGCTCGGGCGATTGGATCCTTCCAGCCAAGGTGCTCGGTGTGTTTGCTGTGGTCCAAACTTTGGAGGGGTTGGTTATATCTCCGAAGATCATGGGCGATCGCGTGGGATTGCATCCTTTGACCATCATTATTGCGGTGATGGTAGGGACCACGTTGTTGGGTGGACTCTTGGGAGGCATTTTGGCCATACCGCTGACGGCAGCACTGCGTGTCCTGATGTTTCGCTACGTCTGGCGACCTCTGAAGCGGAATACAAAGGGTGGGAATATTCGCTCTTCGGCAGTTTGAACAGCGCCTCGGTTTTGACCTCTGAGATGGGGTCCCAACCGGAACTTCGGTTGGCAAAGCCGAACTATCGAACCATACTATCTGACATGAATCATTGGGTGTTGTTAATCCTGGGGAGCTTCTGGCTCCAGTTGGGGAGCCTGGCCAAAGAGTCATCACGACCTTCAACCAGCGCCTCGCCCACCAACACCGCTCCAGTCGCTCATGCGGCTACTTCCGATACGGGTGTTTTGCCCTCCAAGTTTACGGATCCGAAGATCTTGGCACCGGAGGAGTCCAGCGGTGAGATCGCACGACTGGCAGCTCGAATGATCGAGCGGTCCCACTTTCTGCGTCGGGAATTCGATGATCGAGTATCTGAGCGCTTTTTTGAGAGGTATATCGAGTCGCTCGATCCCCAGCGGATGTATTTCACCCAGAGTGATTACGAGCAGTTCAGCGCCTACCGCCAACAACTGGATGACCTGACGATCCGGCGCGGGGATACCCGGCCCGCCTATGAGATCTTCAATCGATACCTTCAGCACATCGACCAGCAGTATGCGTTGGTTCAAGGCGTGATGAAGACCGAGAAGTTCAATTTTGACACGGACACCAAAATCCTGCTCAACCGCAAGGATGCACCGAGACCGAAGGATCTCACTGAACTTCAGGGTGTTTGGAAAGATCGCCTGCGCTTCGAATATCTTTCCGAAAAGCTGAACCGGGACTTCGCCACGCTGGCAACCAACGTTTGGACTCAGATGAGCACCGCGCCAGAACCGGAGGTCGACCCCGCAAGCAGCACGAACGGGGCACCTGCAGTGGCTCCGGCGAAGTTGGTGACCAAGGCGATACTTTCAGGCGGTAAAAAGGTGGCCGACTTGTACCTGACCGGTTTGGAGACCCGCCTGCACTCCAACCTTTCCACCAACCGTGCCACAGTGGTGGCCAAGATGGCCGAATCAGGAAAGTTTAAAGGCCCCTCCGATTTGCGCAGTTACTTCGAGAGCAATCTTCAGGGTGATCGCCACGACGAAATCGTGAAGACGCTCAACCGCCGGTACAACCGGGTGATGCGCAATTTGAAGCAGTTTGAGTCGAAGGAAGTGTTGCAGTGGTACCTCGATGCGCTGGCCCATTCTTACGACCCGCACACCAACTATTTTGGCCCCCGCGAGGAGGAAGCTTTCAACATGTCCATGACCCTCTCGTTCGTGGGTATCGGGGCCGTGCTCACCAGTGAAGATGGATATGCCACCATCACTGAGGTCAAGCCGGGAAGCCCCGCTGAAAAGAGCAAGATCCTCAAGGCCGGTGACAAGATCGTGGCGGTCGCCCAAGACAAGCAGACTCCGGTGGATGTGATCGACGAAAAGCTTCAGAAGGTTGTGGAGCAAATTCGCGGACCCAAGGGCTCCAAGGTCACGTTGACCTATATCCCGTCGGGATCCGACCTCAGCACCCGTAAGACGGTGACCATTGTCCGAGACACCATTCCGCTGGAGGACCAAGAGGCCAAGGCCAAGCTGGTGCTGTTGCCCGGTGGTGCAGGCAAGACCAACCGAATTGGTGTGATCGATCTCCCGGCGTTCTACAGTGGAGCCATCGGCGGCAACGGGGCCACGAAGAGCCCGACCGCTGACGTCGCCAAGCTATTGCGCAAGCTCATGGCCGAGGGTGTCGATGGCGTGGTTTTAGATTTGCGGCGTAACGGAGGCGGATCTCTCGAGGAATGTGTCAGTTTGACCGGGTTGTTTATCAAGACAGGGCCGGTCGTTCAGGTGGTCAACGCGCTCGGGCAGCAGCGGGTTTTGGAAGATGACGATTCCTCCGTGCTGTATGACGGTCCATTGGTGGTGCTGACCAGCCGCTTCAGTGCCTCGGCCTCAGAGATTCTAGCTGGAGCCCTTCAGGACTACGGACGAGCCGTGGTGGTGGGTGACAGTTCAACCCATGGCAAGGGCACCGTGCAGAACCTTCAAGGATTGGAACCCTTCTATCGCGGAACCGGAAAGCCGGGACAGGTGAAGGTGACCATCAGCAAATTCTTCCGCCCGTCGGGCTCCTCGACCCAACTCAAGGGCGTGGTTCCGGATGTGGTGCTACCCAGCATTAACAATTTTGCCGACATCGGTGAATCGGCGCTGAGCAATGCACTGCCGTGGAATACGATTTCGCCGGTGCGTTTCGATAAAATGGACCGAGTGACCCGGACGCTGCCGGAACTCCATCGCCGATCTACGGATCGTTTGGCCAAGGATCGGGATTACGCCTACATCGGTGAGGATATTGAGCGCTACAAGAAGCTCTTGGCCGATCGGAGTATTTCGCTGAACGAAAAGAAGCGTCGGCAGGAAATGGAGACCGATCGCAACCGGGCTGCCGTTCGCAAGGCTGAGATTAAGAGCCGAAATGAGATCGAACCCGTCGCCTACGAAATCACCCTCAAGAATGCAGCCCAACCCGGGCTTCCTGAGCCCAAGGTCGCCAAGCCTGTGGTAGCCGCAACGGCCCGTGATGCCCGCGCCCTAAAAGCAGGTGCGTCGAAAGAATCCACCGCTGAGCGGCGCCGATTGCGGGAGGCAGGTCAGGAGGACGGAGACGACGACCAAGATGGAGTTGTAGGTGATGTGAATCTTCGGGAGGCAGAAAGAATCGTGATCGACCTCTTGGAGTTGTCCAAGGCTCGCGGCAGTGCATCCGGGGCGACTGCGAGCGTTCAGTCCGAGCGTTGAGACAACGTAGCGAAGCCTTTTTCGAATCAATTTACTATGAGCAATCGAATCGCCTGTGTGGGAGTGGGACGCATGGGGGCCAATATGGCCCGACGGCTGAAGGAGTCGGGATTCCATGTGACCGCAGTGTATGACCTTCGCCGAAAGCAGGCCCAACTGCTGGCCCAAGAACTCGGGTGCGAGGCCCCTTCGCGACTATCCGCGGTGACCGCCTTGGCTGACGTGATCCTTACAGTGGTGTCGGACGACGACTCGATGGAGGCGCTGTTTGCACAGAAAGGCGACAGCCTGCTCAAAGGGGCCGCAGGAAAATTATTCATCAACTGTGCAACTGTGAGTCCTGCCACCCATGTAATGGTAGAATCCAGATCTCAGGCAGTGGGCGCTGAGAGTGTGGAAGCCTGCATGGCGTCCAGCATTACACAGGCTCGCCAAGGCACGTTGTATTTGATGACCGCAGGCCAACAGAGCGCATGCCAAAGGGCTGAGCCCATCCTGGCCAAGCTGTCGGCTTCCCGGCGCTACATTGGAGCCGCAGGAACAGCCGCGCAGGTCAAGGCACTGGTCAACATGGTGATGAATATCAACACCGCAGGCCTCGCCGAAGGGTTGGGCTTGGGGGCAGCCATGGGTCTAGACTTGGGAATGCTCCGTGAAGTATTTTCTCAGACTGGAGCCAATTCTCGTGTGTTGGAGACCGATGGCGAAGACATGCAAAAGCGTGATCACTCCTGCTTCTTTAGTTCGGCCCACGCTGCCAAAGATTCTGGGATCGCTGTCAGTCTTGCAAAGAAGGTTCGGTTGAAGGTGCCGTTGGCTCAGGCCGCATTGGGCCAGTACACTCGGATGGTCGATAGCGGGCTCGGAGAATTGGACAAATCGGGCGTTGCTGAATTGACCTTCCCAGGTCGTGGACCAAAGCCAGCCAAACCGGCCAAGGCCTCCAAGATGGTCCCGAATAAGGTTCAGAATACGGTCCAGAAGACGGTCCGTAAGAAGAAGTGAGTTCGGGGACGCTCTAAATATCGAAGAGGGGCAGGGGCTTTGAGTCTCTGCCCGGTGAACTCGGTTGCGGTGGCTCAGGTGCTGCCGTGGTTCACGCGTTGGGGTAGCTCAGGGAATAGCCGGAGCTCGATGCACCAAACAACCGTGGTAGTCGTGGCAGTCGAAGCTGCGCTGATTCGGCTAAACTGTGAATTTGCCCCGAACTCAGCGATCCTGATCTTCGAGACGCGAACACCATCGTCGATTAAACCGTCGCGGCCCTTTTTTTCGTTTTCCAGTGGGGCCATCCGACAGCTCAACGAATAGCCCACTGGATGGCTCTTTTATTCGTCGAGGGCGACCGAGCGGCCCCGGGGGGCGACCGAATATTGAAGGAAACGGTCTAAGAGCAACTGGACACCGAAATTGTTGACGCCGGAACCAAAGAAGATCGGCGTGAGTTTCCCCATCAAGACCTGCGGGTGGTCAAATTCGGTGCCCGCCATTTCCACCATCTCGATTTGCTCCCGGACTGAAGCGTAGGTGAGCTCATCGAGCTTCGAGCGAACAATGGGGTCATCGAGGCCGGTGACATTAACCGGGGCCCGGTACATGCCGCCCACCACTCGCTCAAAGAGGTGAACCCGTTTTTCGGCGCGATCGTAGATGCCGCGGAATTCTGGGCCATTGCCCAAGGGCCAATTCATGGCGCAGGAGCGGATTCCTAGTACGGCCTCCAACTCATCCATGAGTTGGATGGGGTCCCGGGAAGGGCGATCCAACTTGTTGATGAAGGTGAAGATAGGAACGCCGCGTCGAGCGCAGACCTCGAAGAGTTTGCGTGTCTGGGATTCTACGCCTTTGCCGGCGTCAATGACCATGATCACCGCATCCACAGCCGTGAGTACGCGGTAGGTGTCTTCCGAGAAATCTTTGTGCCCCGGTGTGTCCAGCAGATTGATGTGGTAGCCGGAGTATTCGAACTGCAGCACCGTAGAACTGATGGAAATACCGCGCTTTTTCTCTAGCTCCATCCAGTCCGAGGTGGTGGCTCGTTGATTTTTGCGGGCTGTGACCGAACCGGCCAGCTGGACAGCGCCGCCGTAGAGCAGAAGCTTTTCAGTGAGCGTTGTCTTGCCGGCATCCGGATGCGAAATGATCGCAAAGGTGCGCCGGCGCTGAATTTCTTCCTGTTGGGTCACGGGGATCCGATTGGGGTTGGAAGATTTGGAGTCTCAAGAAAAACGGCACCCCGGAGGGTGCCGTTCACGATTTTTATTAATCGGCCTAGATCAGGCGGCCTGAGGCGGATTTTCCGGAGTAGTTTCACCGGAAACTGCCGGATGTTCAGCTTCTACTTCTACGGCAGGAGCCTCTTCAGCGGCAGGGGCCTCTTCGGCGAGGGAAGTGGCGACGTCGTCGACCGCTACGGTTTCAGTGGCTGACGCCGGAGCAACCTCTGCAGTCACAGCCTCGGGAGCTGCAGGCTGCTTGTCAGCCTTCTTCGGGGCCTTCGGGGTCGGAGTAGGACGCGGTGCTGGCTTCTTGGCCGTCTCCAACATTCCGCTGGCGAATTCGATCACATGACCTTGGTGGATGAGCCAGTGGAGGTCGTTCAGGACCGCCTGCTGTTCCAGTGTCAGCGGGGAGGGGGCCGGAGCTGCTCCGCCTTCGACCGCCGCCTCGGCAGGGGCCGGGCTCGGAGCGAGGGTCTCGACCAAGCGCTTGCGATTGGTTCCGAGATTGGTGTTGATGTGATCGATGATCTTCTTGGTCGTCTCAGAGACCACGCTGTTCTCGGTATCGAGGTGATGCGGGCGGGCGACCGCCACATGGACCACAGTTTTGTCGCGCTTGAAGAACTGAAGGCCCATGGAGGCGAACGTGTTGCTCAACGCGGTAGCGATACGGATTGGGAACCGCTTTTCCTTGTCGAGCGAGACGCGCAGCAGTGTCTGGAGCGCCGCCGGCAACTTGGCATCCGCCTTCGGTGTGAAGGAGTCTACCTGCTTGATGAACGAGGGCTGATGAACTTCAGCGAAGTGGGCCCGGACCTCTTCCATCGATTGAAGCATCTTGGGTTCAGGAACGTTGAGAGCCGTGTACTCGAAGCGGAAGCTGACCGAATCGGTCCATTGCTTCACAATCGCCTCGTCTTTCACGATCTTCACGCGGCTCTTGTACATGTCGAAGTTCATCCGGGAGAACCGCTCGGCGTGGAGCTTGCGGAGTTTCTCCTGGTAGCCGTGGAAATTCGGTGGCCCCAGCAAATCACCAGTCATACCGCACTGAGCCACCAGGGTCCAAACTCCCTTGGGCGGATCACATGGCATTTTCTCGGTCTGATAGAAGGTCTCGAAATGTGCTTTGAGCGCGTGCTCGGCAGCGGCCTCTTCATTCAGCCAGAGGGTGTCGTCGAGATTGCAAACAAAGAGCGGCTGGACGGCCACATCCTTCTTGCTCGCCTCGTCACGGTGCTTAATGACCTTGAAGCCCACGGTGTAACGCTCGGGCTTTTGCATCACCAGACCGGCTACCTCGAAGAGGGGGTAGGCGCGACCACTGAGTTTGATTTGTCGGGCCAACGAGCTGACACCGCCTTGTTCAGGAGTCAGGGTCAGTTCGATGGGAATCAGCGGTTCAGGACGGAAATCCGGACGACGCGGGCCACGACCGGGTCCATCGCGACCGGGTCCATCACGTCGGGGGCCGTTCTTGGGATCCCAAGCGATGCCAGGAGCGCCGCCACCAGGTCCACCCTGCGGGCGCGGTCCGCGGTCACCACCGGGGCGGGGGCCGCCAAAGCCACCAGGTCCACCGGGGCGAGGACCACCGAAACCACCAGGTCCACCCGGGCGAGGTCCGCCAAAGCCGCCAGGACCGCCAGGGCGAGGGCCACCGGGGCCGCCGGGACGATCCCCGCGGCCAAAGCGCCGGTCGCCACGGGATTCGCCTTCGGTTCCATCGTATCGGGCGTACTTGTTAGGGTCCGTCGGCGATGTAGCCCAGGCGGGCTGAAACAGTTTGTTCAGGTCGAGGTTGATCTCCAGTGATTCGCTCATATCAAAAAGACCGCATCTAAGCGGGTGTTACCAAAATGGTTCGGCACAATGGGACTCGGAAGGCGCGAAAGCAAGTCTGTCAGCAAAAATGCCGCTTTTCTAAAAAACAGGGGTTTGGACTGGAATGGAGCAGGCCGGCGTTGGTCAAGGATTCATCGTCTTAGCCCGCTTGGAGACGGGGCTTGGATGAAAGGGTGGATTGATGGCATCCTTTCGGCAGGTTCCCATGGGTTCAAACTTTTCCATTTGTTGCTGTGAGTGCGCTCGGTGGGCGCCGTTGGAAAACTCTTGGCTGCGCCGAGCGTGGGTGGGCGTTTTGACGGTGGCGTTCGCCCTGAAGATTTTTGCGGCCGACGCAGTGAGCACAGGGAGCACAGGGGTCGCCTCCAGTGGTCTCAGTTCCCGAGCAGCGGCGCTGTGGTCACTCAATCCTCTATTGTCT